>Ga0256845_1000648_pt1 | contig 31659 bp, 28 predicted proteins | sample RiftiametaG_FD_189101 | JGI IMG/M metagenome (GOLD analysis project Ga0256845, IMG submission 189101) | Tube worm associated microbial communities from hydrothermal vent at the East Pacific Rise, Pacific Ocean - Riftia | ecosystem: Host-associated > Annelida > Integument > Unclassified ...
TAAATGAGGTAAAACTCATTTAATCACGCTATTTAACCGATAAGGTCATACTATTATTAACTCACTTGGGGTAAAAATAACGGATATAAAAAGAGAGAATTGACTACAAGGGTTTTGCAACGGTCTTCAATTCCTAATCCTTATATAGCGGCACCAAAAAAAGATGGAGGCAAACCTGGACAAGGATCAGATGAAGATTGGTGGTTGCTTTCCTGGTCACCTAATTCGATTATTAAAAAAGGAGGCTATGTAGTTTCTATTCCTAACCTTTCTACAACCGATGCTTCTGGAGAATTATCTACGTGGGATTATTAATTACAACTTATATCTTACGTTTTATTTTGATATACTTAAGTTTCAGTACGCAATGCAAACAAAAGAAACAATATAAGCTTTTTCATTACAAAAAGAAAAAGCTTATGCACTTAGCGATAATATGAAAAATCTACTAGATATAAAAAATGAAAGGTATAATTGCTTTAGGCGAAAGCCCAAAACCTTATACGCAAGAAAAATACTTAGCTATTACCCAATTATGACTAACAGGATGTGTATGCAATGCCACGGAAAGGCTAATGAAGAAATATTACCAGAGACTTTAACCAAACTAACTAAGTTTTATCCAGCAGATAAAGCACAAGGATATGACATCAATGAGTTAAGAGGAATTTGGGTAGTCGAAATGAATAAACGATTGAAATAAATTGATAATGAAAAAACCATTGTACTTTATTCCCTTTTTAGTTATTCTTATTACGCTTTCTTGTCAACAAAAGGCTCAACGAAAACTAGCAGAGGTACAAGACAATACTTTTGGTTTACCGATCCAAAGTACTTACAACGTTCTTTTTGATGAAAATGATTCTATATCCGTAGGCTTGAAGCTTGTACCTACAAAAGGTAATCACGACATGACTGTCTATATTCCAATTAACGGTTCTAGTACTCATGGTTATCTTGTAGTTTCGCACGAAGTATTTACAAAGGATTCTATTTTGGGAGATGGTGGAGGTGCTACTTTTTTTGAGGTTCAAAAGCAAGGAGAAAATTGGAATGTAATTGGTCAATACAAAAACATTGACTTTAGCCCTGTAAAACATACCGTCTATAATTGTGGCGGTAAACTTACACCAAAAGGAACAATATTAATGGCAGAAGAGTATTTCCCTCAATCTAACTCAGCCATTTCTACTTTAGACACCATCAATAATCAATACCAAGATTTCGGATGGGTTGTAGAAGTAGACCCAATGACTCAAAAAGCAGTACAAAAATTAAAATCTTTAGGGAGATACAAGCATGAAGACATATATCCTATGCCTGACCGCAAGACATTATACATCACAAATGATGATGATCCTTCATTTCTTTTTAAATTTATTGCCGATACTTTAGATGTTTATACAAAAGGTAAATTATATGCTTTTAGCGAAAGTGATACTGTGCCATGGGTTTTGTTACCCAATGACAGTCTGAGTTTACAAAATATCGGAGAAGTCGCTAATCAATTAAAGGCAACTATATTTATTCGTCATGAATGGATGACAGTTGTTAACAACGTTTTGTACATTACAGAAACGGGAAAAGATGAAATCAATTGGCAAAAACAGATGAAACTAGGGGGACAACCAGCCTCTTATTTTAAACTCAAAAAAGACTCTACGTTTAAAGATCCTTATGGACGAATATTAGCACTAGACTTAAAGACTAATAAAATAAAAGTTCTATTGGAAGGAATGCCTGAGTTTGCTAATCCTGACTGTATAACAAGCTTAATAATAAAAGGCACTCCATACCTTGTAGTGGCAGAGGATATTATCGGAAAAGATAAAAAGAGATCAAATAAAAAGCATTGGGGTAATCAACTCTGGCTTATTAATTTGACAACATTAGAGAAAAAAGTCATTATGCAAGCACCAAAAGGTAGCGAGCTAACTGGTATCGTATTTACTCCAGACAGAAAAACAATGTTTGTCAATATTCAACATCCTGCTGATAAGAAAGAAAATCCCATTCGAGTATCAAGTACTTTAGCGATTCAAGGCATAATAGAAGATAATTAATATGAAAACTACTGTTTTGATAGAGTCACATTATCTTCCATCTGTTGCTTATTTTAGCCTGCTACAAAAAGCAGATAAGGTATTGATAGAAAGTCAAGAATCTTTTCAAAAACAAAGTTACCGCAACCGTTGTACAATACTTAATGTAGGAAGTTCATTAAACTTAATGATTCCTATTGTTCATAAAAGTAAACACAAAACAATAAATGAAGTAGAAATAAATTATACCGAACGGTGGATGCACAAACACAGTAAATCCATACAGTCTGCTTATGGAAGATCTCCTTTTTATGAATATTACGCAGATGAGATATTGGCTTTGTACAATGAGCCTACTCAATATTTATTTAATTTTAACTTTAAATCAACTCAATTACTCGCCAAACTAATGGGTGTTAATCAATCTTTTACCAAGACTAAACCCTATGTTCAAAACCCTGAAAGTGATCTATTAGATTATAGAGGTCTTATTCATCCAAAAAAGAATTTAGATTATGATTTTAAACCTTATAACCAACATTTTGGAAATAATTTCATTCCAAAGATGAGTGCCTTAGACCTTTTATTTTGCGAAGGTCCTAGTAGTATTCAGTATTTATAAGTTTTCTACTTGATTCAATACTTTTTCAATATCATCTGCTTTACCAAAATTATTCATCAATTTTAACAAAACATTTTCTACCAAAGCATCTGGACAAGATGCTCCGCTCGTTATTAATATATTAGTAATGTCTTTATTACTTGACAAATAAGTACTTATTTTTTCTTTTTTTTGATGAATATCATAATGTATAACTTCTCCTCCATCTTTTATTTTTTCTTCTGATGATATAAAGTAAGTTGGTACTTTTGTTTCACAAAGCTCTACTAGGTGTGTAGTATTAGAGCTATTGTATCCACCAATTACAAAAGCCATATCAGCTACTTGACTTAGCATTCCTTCCGCCGCTCGTTGATTATCAAGCGTAGCATAGCATAAAGTATCACGGGTATCGGCAAAGTGTGTCGCACCATATTGTGTACTAATTACTTGCTGTAAATAATTAGAAATAGCTTGGGTTTCACTAGCCAATATTGTGGTTTGATTCACCACGCCAATATGACTTAAATCTTTTTCTGGATTAAAATCATTAGAGTAGCGCCCTTTAAAAAGGATAAAAAAATCTTCTGTTTGTTTTTCTTTTCGGATAAACTCAGCAAGTAATTTTGCTTCATCCATATTTTGAATAATCAAAGTAGGGGCATTTTCTTTACTATGCGAAAAAGTAGCACGAGTCTCTTCATGCCCATGCTTTCCGTGTACAATTACTGTATGATTTTCTTGCCCTAATTTTTTTGACCTCTTCCATACTCGTTCCACAAAAGGACAAGTTGTATTGTATTTTTGGGTGTTAATATTTTTAGATACTAAAATTTTTTCTAACTCTACCGTTGTCCCAAAAGCAGGAATCAAAACAATATCATCGGTAGATATCTCATCCCAATCAATCAATTGATTGCCCTTCGTGTCTTGTAAAAATCGAATGCCTTGAGATAGTAAATCTTCATTTACATGAGGGTTATGAATCATCTCACTTAGCAAAAATATACGTTTATCTTTATGTTCTGCAATAGTATGGTAAACAATTTCAATGGCATTTTCTACTCCAAAACAAAAACCAAAATGCCGAGCAATCATAAACTTAACACTACCTAAATCTATAATAGTAGGAGTAAAATCTTTTTTCAACTTATCACTTATTTTTCTTTTTTCTTTTATTTTAGAAATAATTGGACTTCGATAAAATGTGGGTATATCAAATTGTTTCATTTATCTATTGTTTTCTGTATTCAAAATTGCTTCCGCAAAAACAAGATCTTCTGGGGTAGTGATTTTAATATTATTATAATCACCATTAACTAAGTAGATTTTGTGCCCCGAATGTTCGTAGACGCTAGCGTCATCGGTAAAAAATATTTGATACGCTATTTGATATGCTTCTTTCAAAAGTTTTAGATTAAACGTTTGAGGGGTTTGTATCATTTTATACTCTTCTCTCACAAGAGCTGTATTTCCTTTTTCGGTACAATGCCGAATAGAGTCTTTGACATCAACAGCGAGTACTCCACTTCCATATTTTAATGATGAATCAAAACTTTCTTGAATCGCTCTAATCGAAACAAAAGGTCGTACTCCATCATGTACAGCTACTGAACCATCTATGTCTTTAATAGCCAATAAACCATTTTTAACCGATTCAAATCGAGTTTTCCCACCTTCTATTATAATTAACTTATGAAGGTTAATAACATAATCCTTTACCAACTTGTCCCAATAAGAAATATCTGCTTTGGGTAATACTAATACAATATTAATTTCTGTATCATAAGCCCTGAATTTATCAATAGTATAACACAAGATAGGTTTCTTATTAATAAACATAAACTGTTTTGGAACACTAGCATTCATTCTAGTTCCTTGACCTCCAGCTACTATGATTACATTTTTTTTCATCTTCTTTTACAAGATAAGATAAAAAAATTAGTCGAAAAATTAATATGACCTATATCAAGTGATTTACTTGAGGATGATTTTGGATAAAGCTTAAGTTCAAGCAATAAAAATTCTTACCTAAGGGCTCCGTTAGTAAATGGATATGTATTTATGAAAATTCTTTTTTGATAATTCTGCTATTAACTTTTGTCTTATACCATATTGACTATAATCTACGTCAATTATCTTGTTTGTTTTTCACATTCTCTTCGTTAAAATAATCTACCGTAACTAGTTATGCTAAATTATTTTGCCTTAATAATGCAAAAAACAATTCAATCTAATCTAGACGCATATTACGATCAAAATGGTATTATTTTGCCCTTGTTTAAGGTAAAACAACAAATGAAGAAATTAATAATTATAAAAAAAATTAGAAAGAAACAGCCCGATCACATGAACCGCATTTTTGACGAATAGGGGGCAGACTTTAATCGTTATGATAAGGTTCGTTATTCAAAATAGTGTTCGCTCGGTAAAGTTGTTCAAGAAAAAATAGGCGTATCATCTGATGCGAAAAAGTCATTTTAGAAAGAGATATTTTACTATTCGATTTTTGATAGATTTCTTCCGAAAAACCAAAAGCTCCTCCTACTACAAATACCAATCGTTTTACTCCCATATTCATTCGTTTCTGAATCTCGGTAGCGAATCCTCTGGATGTAAATTCTTTGCCTTTTTCGTCTAATAAAACAATATAGTCTCCTGCTACAAATTGTTTAGCAATCAGTTCTCCTTCTTTTCTTTTACGCTCTTGGCTATCCATTTTATGGATATTTTTAAGGTCAGGGATAATTTGTAATTCGGTTTTAAAATAATGTTTTAAGCGATTGAGATAAATACTACAACCTTCTTGTATATATTTATCGTCTGTTTTACCAATACAAATTAATATTGCTTTCATAGTTTGTCTCCTCTCAGTTCTCTGAATTTTTTTCGAGATTGATCCAAGTATATACTTCCTCGATATTCAAACAGGATTTTTTTATACATTTCTTGGGCTTTATTTTTGTCTAATAGTCTGGTTTCATAAAGTTGAGCTAAGTTAAATACGGCATCGTCTGCTAAAATATCTTCTCCATATTCTTTGATGATTTTTAGGTAAAATTTTTCTGTTTCTTGATATTTATTCATGTTAATGTTAAGTTGAGCAATTTTCCAATATATTTCATCAGTCAGCGTATGTCCTGGATACGTTTTAAGCATCCTCTTATAAATGTTTTCGGCTTGAGTGTATTTGTGCTGATAAATATAAAAGTCGGCCTTAGAAAAGGTTTGTAAGGCAATTGCGGAAGTATCTAGCTCATAGTTATTCTGAATCAGTACGCTAAGGTCAATTGCATCGTTGGATATTTTTCGGGTAGTGGCATGTTTGAGCACGTCTAATTGAGATTTGGCTAACTGAAAGTCTCCTTGATAATAAAAATATTTGGCATTTTTGAGTTTAGCTAATTGCCCTAATTCTGTTTCTTTCATACTTTTGGCAATTTGAAAATAAAGTAATGAGGCTTGTGAATCATCTTGAAATAGATATAAATCGGCTAATTCTAATTTTATTTTGTTTCGCATATTTAATCGTATTCTTCTATCTGCTTGAATATTTTTAAGTTTATTGATGGCTTTATTTACCTCATTAAGATAATAACCGTAGATTTTGGCAATGTCCAATGAGATAGATGCTTTTTGCTGTGGGTTATTGACCGTTTTTTCTAGTGTTAGATATTCTTGTAATATTTTTTGTAAGGCAATTGTATTGATAGGATAAACGCTAATAGCTTTTTGCTGTTTTGCTTTTAGTAAATTTTCTTGAAATAGTTGATAGTTATAATGTCTAGGATATGTTTTTACTAAATATTCAAAAATAGAAATTCGGGTTTGATATTCTTTATTTTCTTTACAAATAATAGCAAGATTCAAAAGCCTTTCTCCGTTTAACTTTTGTTTTTTATCAATTGCTCGTTCTTGTATAAAAGCATTATAAAAATCTCGTTGCTGAAGATATGCCCAAATCAATAATTGAGGATATATTGTTTTATCCGAAAGTTGAATTTTTTTATATAATTTATCAATCAATAAGTTTAGCTCTTTGTTTTTAAGTTCTGTTTGAAGAATGTTTTGAATTTTTTCTATTTCTTTAGGTTTATAGCTTAAGTGATTAATGTATTCATCTACCATAGGAGAAATTTTTTCGATATTTTGATATATTTCGGCTAACTGAAAAGCGTATAAGTATTCTTTTCCAATTGATTTACGACTAGTTAAATAAAGCTTTGTAGTTTTTTTTATTTCTTTTCTTTTTAATAAATGTGATCCACCTATTAATACTAAGTCTTTTTGTTTTTTTACTGTTTTTATGTATTTATTAATAGCTTTATTGTAGTTATCAATATCTCCTTCTATTTTTAAATTAATAATGTTATCTAAAAAATAAATTGTGTTTCCAGGGAAAGATTTTATTCCTCTTTTTGATAATTTTTTTAAGGTTTTATATTCTTTTAATACAATTAAAGATGTTCTATAATGTTCATAATTATTTTTAAAATCAATAGTTGATTTCACTGCTTTTTTATAGTAGATACTAGCTTTTGCGTAATCCGAATTTTTAAAATAAGATTCTGCAATTTCAGATGAGCTTTGGGCTTTTATAATAAAAGAGAAAAGTATAAATAATAAGCTAAAGTAGTATTTCATTTTTGTTTTTTAGAATGATAGAATAAAGATAAACATTTAATTAAACTTTTCTGCTTACTCTTAACAATGCAATTATAAGGTCTAAATTTCTCTATTTATAATATATTATTAGCTGTGTTAATTAGGGGATAAATTAGTTATTAAGGTTATTGTGTATGAATATAATATAACATTTATCGTTTTATTAAACTTTATTAACATAATATAAATATCGTAAGTATCTGTTTGTCTTATCTTTAAATATCTTATTAAGATTGATCTATATTTGTTAACATTTTATTCATAGCAAAAATCTTGTTCATAAGCTTGTGGTTTTTTCTTTATAAGTCAATGGTTATCTACATCCATTTTTTTAATACACATTATGTTTTTGGTTTTTAACATGTTATATAGTTTTTGACTTATGTTATTATGCTTTTTTGTTAATGATTTGTGAATAATAATGAGACGTTATTAACATGGTATTGATTATATATATTTGTTTTGAATTAAATTATTCATTAAATAAATTTAAGTATTTTTCGAATACATATTGTTTACCTCTTTTACTTCCAGTTATTTCTTTTATAATATTAAGTGTTTCTAATGTTTCTAATAACTTATAAGCTGATGGAGGAGATAGTTTTGTTAAAATTTGAATGTTTTGAGCATTAATAATAACATTTTTAAATAAATAATTAATAACTAATTGTGCATTAGTAGACCTACTACCTAAACTTTGCATTTTAAATTCAATTTCTTTTTGAAGTTTTAATATTCCATCAAAAGTTTCAATACTACTCTTTGCTGTTTCTGTTACTCCTATTAAGAAAAATTTAAACCATTCAAGGATATCATTATTTTCTCTAGCTTTAGTTAAATTTTGATAATACAAGGTTTTATTTCTTTCAAAAAAATCAGATAAATATAAGATAGGTTTCTTTAATATTCCTTTTTCTACCAAATATAAAGTAATCATTAATCTACCAACACGACCGTTACCATCTAAGAAAGGATGGATTGTCTCAAATTGATAATGTATTAAAGCTATTTTTAATAATTCAGGAAAATAAAAATCATTGTTATGAGTGAATTTTTCTATATCACTCATATAATCATTGATAGAATCAAATACAGGCGGAATAAAAATAGCATTATTAATAGTATTACCACCAATCCAATTTTGACTAGTTCTAAATTCTCCTGGAAGTTTATGTTTACCTCTTACTCCTTGTAATAAAGTCTTATGTGTTTCTTTTATTAACCTTGAAGATAAAGGCAATTTATTAAGACTTTTAATGGCTTCATTTAAAGCTATGATATAATTTTGGATTTCTTCCCAATCATCTCTTTTTTCAATATTAATATCTTCTTTTTCTAATAAAGCATCTTCAATATTGGTTTTAGTCCCTTCTATTTTATTAGATTTTGTAGCCTCTTTTGTTATGTGCATACTAATGAATAAATCAATATTTGGAATATACTCTGAATACATATCTAATCTGCCAAGCTCTCTATCTGCTGTACTTAGTAAATTAATTAATTCCATGTCTTCAATTTTCCATTCTTTATTAATATTTTCTGGTTGAAAACTCTTATACGTACCTTGATTAATATATGTTCCTGATTTAAAATTTTTCATTTAAAAGCTTTCTTATTTATATTAAATATACTTCTTATTTAAGAAAAACGCAAAAAACTTAAATAAGGATTTTATTATTTAAGAAAAACGCAAAAAACTTAAATAAGGATTTTATTATTTAAGAAAAACACTTAAAACTTTATATGAAGTTCATTTTCCCAATTACCTTTTAGTCTAATTGGTTTTGGGTAATTATAAATAGGTTCAGGAATTATGTGCTTATAATAATTACCTTTATCATATTTTCCATTTCCGTTTTTATCAATAAGGATTTTGATTTTATAATCTCCAGGTTTTAATATTGGGTAATTAAATGAAATTGGATTTATTTTTTGATCTATTAATTTATTGCCTTTATACAATTGAAAAATATAATGACTTTCTTTTGTAATGATGTTTCCTTTTAAGAGAGAATATTTTTTGGCTTGATAAGAAGTAAATATTAGATTTTCATTTTGATTACTATTTCCTTGGTTATTTATAAAAGCCCCTTTTTTAATGAAGATTTTTATACTGTCTTTAAAATTAGATTTAGCAGTAAAAGTAATTACTCGTTTATTTCTCTCAATTTCATACTTTAGTTCAGCTCTATTTTTAAGCAGAGCAGTATCTAAGCCTGATATACTTAAAATATTGTCTTCTACAAGAGAATGAATAGGAGTATTGAGGTGTATTTTGAATGATAATGAATCATTAAAGTATTGATTATCAGACGTTTCTATATTAGTAATAAGCGTTTTTTTAGATTTAATTAATCGTTCGTTCAAAGTGAATTTAAGCGTAATATTTGTATCAATAATATGATTTAATGAATCTTTTATAATAAAACTGATGTTTTCTTCTGAAACACCTAATTTAGGATAGAAGGATAGTACTTTATTATTTTCACTTAATGAATAGTTAATTTTTTCATTTTTGAATTTAATAACCGTCTTAATTCCTTTACTTAATTTTAGCTGAGTATGATTATACTTATATTGAATAGATTTCATTTTAAAAATATTTTCTTCTTGCTTGAATAAAACTAGATCTATTTTCTTTTTATCTTGAGATGGATTGATGTGTTTTTTCTGATAAGCTATTCTTTCTTTTGGAAGATTTAGCAAGCTGTTTTTATTTTTATCGTCAAAAGCAATTATCTTATAATTATTAGCCGCTAAATTAGTGAAACTAAAATCACCAGTTTTATTGCTATAAGTAGTATATATTGGTTTATGTATACTTGGCTTAATAGTATCATTTATATCATATAAGCCCACTAATATGTTAGCTTGAGTTTTTTCCTCAGTATTTTTTATACTACCATTTATTTTTAAAGAATCTATGTATTCTCCTGTGCTAAATACAAAAACAGGACTTTTTAAAATATTTCCTTCAGATAAATCACGTATAGAATTTCCAAAATTAAAAGTATAAGTAGTATTGTTTTTTAACTCTTCCTTTAGTTTAATACTTATGTGATAAGTGAACCTTCCTACTTTTTTGATGCTGTGCTCTACAGGTTTAGTTAAGCTAGGATTGGTTTTAAGCTCTCTATTTAAGCCCTGTATTGTTACACCATTAGTATCTCTTACAGCAATTATAATTTCATTTCCATTAAAATTGGTAAGGTGATCAGAGTCAGGAATAGACTCTTTATATAATAATTCAGGAGGATCTAAATCTCTGCTTCCACCAGTAGGGTTTGACACGTTAGCACATCCAGCTAATAATAATGTTGTAGTTATTAATAATATAATTTTTTTCATCTTCCTAAATAAACCATTAATATAGAAATATCAGCAGGGGAAACACCGCTTATTCTGGATGCTTGCCCAATGGTTGTTGGTTTTATTTTTTTTAATTTGGATTTAGCTTCGTTCGATAAGCTTTTCATATCGTCATACTTTACTGATTGAGGTATAATATGATTTTCTAGTTGTAACATCTTTTCTGCTAATGCTTTTTCTTTTTCTATATAGTCATCATATTTCATATCAATAAGCCCAGATTCTATTTCTTCCTTTGAGTATTTATCATAATATGATTGAATGTCTGAAAACTCATCAGCCAATTGCTCAAAGCTAACTTGAGGTCTTTTGATAATATTATAAAGTTTTGTCCCTTCTTTTAATAATGAAGTGCCACACCTTTCTAATAAGGGATTAATATCTTTCGCCTTTATTTTATGTTGTTTTACACTATTAATAAAATCTTTTATATTTTTATATTTCTTTTTTGTACTTGTTAATCTTTCCTCATCTGCTAGTCCTATGTCATAACTAATTTGAGTAAGGCGATAATCGGCGTTATCTTGTCTTAGTAATATTCTATACTCAGCACGAGAAGTAAACATTCTATAAGGTTCGTCAGTACCTTTATTAATTAAATCATCTATCAAAACACCTATATAAGCTTGCGAACGATTTAATACTAAAGGTTCTTTATTGTTGTTCTTTTGATGAGCATTTATCCCTGCCATTAATCCTTGACAAGCAGCTTCTTCATATCCAGTAGTTCCGTTTATTTGACCTGCAAAATATAAGTTTTGAATTAGCTTAGTTTCTAAGGTGTGTTGTAATTGTGTAGGAGGAAAATAATCATACTCTATAGCATAACCAGGTCTAAACATTTTTGCATTTTCAAAACCAGGAATTGTTTTTAAAGCTTTGTATTGTACATCTTCTGGCAAGGAAGTAGAAAAACCATTTACATAAACCTCTATCGTATCCCATCCCTCTGGTTCTACAAATATCTGGTGTCTATCTTTATCAGCAAATCTATTTATTTTATCTTCTATAGATGGGCAATACCTAGGGCCTAAACCCTTTATTCTACCATTAAACATTGGAGATTTTTCAAATCCAGTTTTTAGTATCTCATGTACCGTGTTATTGGTATAAGTTATATAACAACTCCTTTGTTCTTTTAGTGGCTTGGTTATTTCTGAAAAAGAGAACGTAGCATTAATTGTATCTCCTTCTTGCTCTTCCATCAATTTGTAGTTAAGGCTTCTCCCATCTACACGAGGAGGAGTACCGGTTTTCATTCTTCCTGATTCAAAACCTAGCTCTACTAATTGCTCTGTAATTCCAGTAGCATTTCTCTCTCCAGCTCTACCTCCACCAAACTGTTTCTCACCGATATGAATGAGACCATTGAGGAAAGTACCATTAGTAAGGATCACACTTTTGGATTTTATCTCAACTCCCAAGGCAGTTTTAACTCCTAACACTTTATTGTCTTCTACAATTAATCCCGACACCATTTCTTGCCAAAAATCCACATTAGGATTATTCTCTAATGTTAGTCGCCATTCTCTGGAAAATTTCATTCTATCACTTTGAGCCCGAGGACTCCACATAGCTGGTCCTTTAGATTGATTCAGCATTCTAAACTGTATCATTGTTTTGTCTGTAATGATACCAGACATTCCGCCCATTGCATCAATCTCACGAATGATTTGTCCCTTTGCCACACCTCCCATTGCAGGGTTGCAAGACATTTGAGCGATATTGTCCATATTCATGGTTGCCAATAATACTTTAGAGCCCATTTTGGCGGCAGCATTTGCAGCCTCACAGCCAGCGTGACCACCACCCACCACTATTACGTCATATACAGGAAACATAATGTTTGATTGTTTATCTGTTCCACGTGGAACGTTTATTTGATACTTGTTAAGTGTTCCACGTAGAACACTTGCTTAAGAATTGCTTTCGTTCCACAAAGATAGATAAGTATCTTCATTTTTACGCATTTCTTTTTGTTCAGATTCAGTTTTATCTTTAAATCCTACTAAGTGGAGTAGACCATGACAAATAATCCTAGTCAATTCTTCTTCAAAAAGGAGAGATAAAGATTGGGCATTTTCTTTTACCCGATCTATACTAATAAAAATATCAGATTCTATTTGTCTCTCTTCTTCAGAATTGTCAAAAGTGATAATGTCTGTATAATAATCATGGTTTAGATAATCTTGATTTATTTTTAATAAATAATCGTCCGTACAGAAAATGTAATTTATTTCAGTAATGAAAAATCCAAAATCAGTACTGATTTTGGATAATGTTGGTATAATTGAGCTAGTATTATATTGAATAGAATCTATTTCAATATAATGAAAATTAACATTGATGTCCATTACATATTAAAAGTCATAATTATACTAGATCCACTTTCATTAAACTCTATTTTGTCAGCAAGGTGTTTGATTAAAAAAATCCCTCTTCCTCCTATTCTTTCTAAATTGGCTGGATCGGTAGGATCTGCTATATTATTGTAGTCAAAACCTCTTCCTTTATCTTCTACCGTAAAAATTAACTTTTTTTCAAGAAGTTCTAATTTGATAGAGACATTTTTTTTCTCGTTAGACTTATTTCCGTGTAAGATGGCGTTGTTGACAGCTTCGGTAGTAGCAACCATAATGTTGCCGTACAAATCACTAGAAATTTTATACTTTTCTTTAGCATTGTCTATAAAACTCTCTATAATAGTGATATTATCTGGGATACTAGGGATTTTGATACTGATAACCTGCATTATACGATTGGTAAATTATTGTTGAATACCTTCTAAGTATTTGTTTATCTTTTTTCTGTAATAAGGACGTAAATCTGGCGGAATAGTTTTAAGTAATTCTATTTGCTTTTTCTTTTCTTTCAAAAACTGTTTTATCACGTCAGGTTGTTTACGTATTTTTTGCTTTGCGGTTACAGCTTCTCTCTTATTATTTTTATCCCGTTCTTTATCGGCGTTTTCATACTCTAGTAATCGGGTTAGTATTTGTTGCTGACGCTGAATAGTTTTTTGTGAAATTTTATTATTAATAATATCATTTTCGTTTTGTTTCATTAGATTAATGGCTTCTTTGAGTTTATCTCCAGCTTTATTTCCTCCTGCTTCCTTGCCATTTTCTTGTTGCATTTTCTGATAAGCTTGTCGCATCATTTCTTGTCGAGCAGCCATTTCTGCTAATTTTTTAGAAAGTCCTCTTCCAGATTTTTTACCATCTTTGATGTCTTGCATCATCTTTGCCATTGCCTTCATTTGTTTTTTCATACCAGAGTTTGAAGGCTTAGTACCTCCAGGCTTTGTGCACATTGACGAGCCTGGTTTATTGGATTGCTGTTGAGCCATTTGCATTTGCATATTTTTAAGAATGTCGGATATCATTACCGCTAGATTATTAGCAGAGCTCATACTGTATTGTTGTTTGGCAGCAGCTTTGTGAGGAATCCTGTTTTTAATGTATTGACTACTCTCTTTCATATACCGACTCATATTATTTACTTCGTCTATTACAAAAATTTCTATCTTAGGCACTCGTTTGGCTAGGGCAAGAAGACTGTCCTTAATTATTTGAGAGTCATTATTGAGCTTTATTTGTTCTTGAGAAAGTTCTATAAAACGAGGATCTCTTTGTCTGATGCTTCTAAATTCATTCATTAGCTCTTCTTGACCGAACGATAAATTTATTAAATTCTCTAGTAAAGCTTTTAGATCTTCCATGTTCTCTTCTAGTTGTTCACTCTGCATTCCTTTCATCATTTTCCCTAGCTTTTGACCCATTTCTTTCATTTTTTGGGCAGCTTTTTGTTGAGACTCTGAAGCATCTTTTTGTTTATTATCTCCAAGCTCTTGTTCACTTTTTTCTTGATTTTTTTCTATGCTTTCTTCTTCTTTAGAGAAATCATCCATTTTTTGCTGATTAAGCATTTCTTTATTAAGCTCTTTAGCTTTTTTATAATCTTTTTGTATGTCTTTAAATTCTTTGCTAAGCTCTTTTTGTTTTTCTAGGAGATCTTCTTTTTTGTCGAGATTTTTATTATTTTTTGTTTCTTTTGCTAGTTTTTCTTGCTTTTTGGCTAATTTTTCTAGTTGGCTTTTAATGTTTTCCAATTTTTGCTCTAGTTCAAACTTTTTCATCATCTCAATATTTCTATCAAGTTGTTGCTCAAGTGACTCGTCCTTCTGCTCTAGTTCGTCTAGTTTCTTTCTAATGTCTTCATCAGAAGTATTTTCCTGAATCATTTTTTCTAATTCGTCTAGCATTTTCTGAAACTCCTTATCCATCATGTTTTTCATGAGTTCATCCAGTTGTTTCATTTTGTCTAATAGTTTCTTCTCCTCTTCCGACAGTTGTTCCTCTTTTTCTCGGGTAAGTTCTTGCTGTGCTTTTTGTTGATCTAAGTCTTTTTTAAGACTTTTATGCTTGTCTAGTAATTTTTGTATATCGGCTTTGTCTTGCCAGTCTAGCTTCTTTTTTGATTTAAGCTGATTACTTAACTGGGTCACTTGCTGTTTGAGGCTTTTAGATTTTTTAAGCGACTTGTTATAAGCCTTGTTCAGCTCTTTCTTTTCTTTGTCTATCTTTTCTTTTAGATCTTCTTTAGAAGGTATAACAAACGTTAAAAATTTAGACTTTGTTCTTTTCTTTCCATTTACTCCATCGTTATCAACTACCATAAAGTAGTACTCTAAGTTTGCCCCATTTTTAATACCCAGCTCATTTATATTAGCTTGGTAAAAAAATGATTGGCTAGTACCTCCTTTTCTTATAGATACAGCTTTAGACTCATATTTTCCGCTCTTTGTTTTGTATACAAAGCTTAAGCTAGATAGACCATAGTCATCGCTAATACTTCCTGCCACCATTATGTTATTATAAAAAATAGTGTCTTTTATTTGTTCTACTTTTATTACAGGATATTCATCTTTAATAACGTCTATATGATAAACTAATTTGTTTTTATTTTTTGCTCGTTGATTTTGTAAAATAATTTCATAATCTATCCCAGATTTGATTTTATAATCAAAAGAGAAATTTTCACCCTGTTTCTGAAAATTAAAATCAGTAGGTTTATTGTTCAAAATAAATTTTATACCTGTAGTTTCTTTGGCTTTTATGTCCCACTTTAATACCGTTCCTTCTGGTATGGTAAAACTACCTGTATTATTATACGTTTTTGGTTTTATATTTAGGTATTTTGGATATTGAGCAGATACTTTTAATCCGCTGAGTAAAGGTCTATCAATCACATTGATGGTATAATGTTTACTACTAAATCTAGCTCCCTCAAAATTGAAAGTAATGGCTTGGCTGATATTTGAAAAATGATAAATGAACTCATTTTTTTTATCGATCATTAAAAATTTTTCTTCATCAATATTAATATAAGTTTGACTAGGAATTTGATCACCATCATAACTAAGCTTAACGGTAAACTCTTCATTTCTAAAAACAGATAAAGAATCATTTTTTAATACAAAGTTAAAAGGAGCTTTTGGTATAAATTCAGTATTATATTGCACAATACGATGGGTACTCTCTGTAAATATTTTAGCGTAAGCGATAAAAATAACCAATAACAACAGCAAAGGGATGAGCATGTACTTATTAAAATACTTTTTATTCTTTCCGTACTCAACCGCCTGCTGAAAAGGAATAGTATTGATTGATTCGCTCCGTTGGGCAATACTTGCTGATATTAGGCTATTATTTTCTCCCAGTTTACTCAGCTGTATCGTATTAAGTAGCTTATCTTTAATTTCTGGAAAATAGTCACCGATTTGTTTAGCCGCATCCTCATCACTTAGCTCTTGATCAATATTGAGCAAATGTTTAATAGGCAGTCCAATCCATTTTATCAGTCCAAACCCTGCTATCGCTATATAAGTATAAAAGATACTAGTTCTAACAATAGTATTGAAATTCCCAAAATACTCTAAAACAGTAAAAACTATAAACGCAGTGATGCTAAGCGATAAGAAAAATATAACACCTTTTATCAGCTGATTAGTATAATACTTCTTTTTGTACCTTCGTAGGTTTGTTTTGATATTGTCAATAGAGCTATTCAATTTCTAATACAATTGGGCAATGGTCAGAATGTTTGGCTTCGGGTAGTATAGTTGCTCTTTTCAAACGATTTTCCATTTCTTTTGTTGTGGCAAAGTAATCTATTCTCCAGCCTAGATTTTTATCTCTAGCACTAGCCCTGTAGCTCCACCAAGTATAGTGATGTGGTTCTGGATTAAAATATCTAAAAGTATCTATCCATCCACTGTCAAAAAATTGTGTCATCCAATTACGCTCTTCGGGCAAAAAACCAGAAGTATTTTTGTTTACCTTAGGGTTATGAATATCAATAGCCGTATGGCAAATATTATAATCTCCGCAAACTATTAGATTTGGAATTTCTTTTTTTAATTCACTCACATAATCAAAAAAATCATTCATCCACTCAAACTTAAACACCTGTCTCTCCTCTCGGCTCGATCCAGAAGGCATATATACATTAAGCACCGAATAATCTTCAAAATCTATTCTGATTGCCCTTCCCTCTCGGTCATATTTTTCTATTCCCAAGCCGTATTCTACGTGTTTTGGTTCCTGTTTTGTAAAAACAGCAACTCCACTGTATCCTTTTTTCTCCGCCGAAAACCAATACGATTGGTAGCCAAGCATCTCAAACTCCAGCAAGCTAACTTGCTCCTTCATCGCTTTGGTTTCTTGCAAGCAGACAACATCAGCCTTAGTTGCGTCCATCCATTCTATAAAGCCTTTTTTGATGGCAGCCCTTATACCGTTTACATTGTAAGAAATTAGTTTCATGCTTATTTATTTTGAATAATTCTCTAAAAATATCTATTCTATAAAATCAAAACAATCTTTTAGCTGTATTAATATGAGATAATGTTGTTTTAACTTGGAATTAGTTTTTGAAAACGGACAAACATGGAATTCAATTTCGTTTTTGTCCAAAATAATCATTGCCTAGATATAATAGTGTTTAGGTACCTTTTTGGTGAGTGGTATCGGGTTTTTCGTTCCTAATTTTACGAATATGTGTCTGTCTAGTGACGAATCCTTAATGTGTTCTACCTAAAATCTACTGATACGTAAATGCTTTATAATTATTTTTAGCCATTTTCAATTGTACAAGTTACACCTTTTTGTTAAGCACAGCCTGAGCAGCTAACCATGCTGTAGTCCAGGCTGCCTGAAAGTTATATCCTCCCGTAATTGCATCAATATTTAATACTTCACCTGCAAAATAAAGTCCTTTGAGGGTTTTGTGCTCCATAGTCAATCCAGTTATTTCGTCTAGATCTACTCCGCCAGCAGTTACAAATTCTTCCTTAAATGTTGTTTTACCATTTACATAATACACACCTTGTTTTAATTCGGTAAGTAATTTGTTTTTTTGCTTTTTACTTAATTCTATATAGATTTTATTTTGTTCTATTTCAGCAGTTTCACAAAGCTTTTTCCAAAGCCTTTTTGGTAAATCATATAAAGGATTATTATATACTATTTTTTGACTAGTAGATGAGTTAAACTCTTTTCTAATCTCTTCTTCAGAGTGATTGGGTATATAATCTATAAATAAATCAAACTTATAATGTAAATCGTAAAACCACCTTGCCTTCCATGCTGAAAGTTTCAAAACAACAGGTCCACTAAGCCCCCAATGGGTAACCAAAAAACCACCTATCTCTTTTTGCTTGTCTCCTACAATTTTCATATTGACCTGAGGTAAACTTACTCCCATTAAGCCATCGAGACGATTGTCTTTGATTTTAAACGTAAATAAAGAAGGGACAGGGGAAATGATTTTTACACCTAAAGATTTTAAAATACCCCACATTTTAGGAGCACTTCCACTAGCAATCACGACCTTATCAAAAGATTCTCCATTCACTATCCAATCAGTGCCAGATTGTACAATATCATCTACATTTTCTTTGTTTCTTAAGCTGATTGTTTGTTCTACATCTCTTAGGCAGTTAGTGATGGTATGAGATTTATCTGTAACAGGAAAAACCCTTCCGTCTGGTTCTGTTTTGAGTGCTACTCCTTTTTTGTCAAACCAATTTTGGGTATCTTGAGTAGAAAACTTAGCAAATGCTTTTTTTAAAAAACGATCTCCTCTGGGGTAGCTTTTTATTAAGGTCGTGATTTTAATTTCTGAGTTAGTTACGTTACATCTACCTCCACCAGATACTTTTACTTTTTCTAAAACTCGCCCTAAGCGTTCAAAAATAACAATCTTATTATTTTTGTTTTTCACGAGTTCATTGGCACAAAAATACCCTGAAGCACCCCCACCTATAATTGCTATTTTCATATTCTTTTCCAAATAGAGCTTAAAATACTAGAAATAGATTTTCTTTTTGTCTTGGCTTCTTTAGCAACATCAATTTTGTTGATAATAATATTATCACCTACTTGTTTGATTTTATAGGCAAATACAAAAGGAGAATTATTATCTGCCCAACCATCTAGTTGTCCAAATCTAAGATCGTTAAATATAAACTCAGTTTCGCTTATTTGCTCAATAGTGTATAGATTTTTGGACATTTCTTTCAGTGTTTCTATATCTGAGTTTTCATTAATTTTTGATAGTAAGGCATGATTTTTTTTGAAATAATTAAATTGAATAGGCTTTTTGTCAAACCAAGAATAATAAGCCAGATAGAAACCATTTTTTGTTTCAACATTTGCAGTCCAAAGAATGTTTTGTAATGGTGCTGGTCGAGTTTCTATCCGAGTGTATTTAATATGTTGCTCATTGGCCGCTTGGGTAAATTGTTTATTCATATACACTTTATTGCCTAAAGTAAATAACAAATAAGCAGTGCTTAAAATCAAAGCGATAGTATTAAGTTGACGACGTTTTACATCTGTTTTATCATAAAACATCAGTATAATTAACAAAATTAAAAAGGGAATGGTGTAAAGGGGATCAATTACAAAAATACTTTGCCAAGCTACTCTGGTAGGGAATGGCCAAAATAACGCTGTGCCCCAAGTTGTAAAACAATCTAATAAAGAGTGAGTGACAAAACACCAAAATGATAATAAAGTCCAATCTTTGAATGTAACTGATGATGATGGAAATACCTTGCGAAGCAACCAGCCAAAAGCTAGGGCTAATAAGATAAAAAATAAAACGGAATGAGAAAGGCTACGGTGATGCGTTAGCTCTTGTACATCCGAGATAAAAGGACGAATCAATACATCAAGATCGGGAATTGTACCCATAATTGCACCCCAAAGAAGTGCTTTGTTCCCAATTTTTTTACCTACAAACGCTTCTCCTACCGCAGCACCCAATACAATCTGACTTAGTGAGTCCATAGGTTAAAAATTTTGTTCTATTAGCACAAATAAATTATCACGTATTTCGGGATGTTCTTCCCAGTCATAATGATTTGCATAGTTTTTTTCTAAAAAATCTTTGGCAGAGTCACTTGTTTTCATCGTGCTTAAGCTTCTTAGGGCTGTTTGATAAACTGATACGTCTCCGTCAAATAGGTGGTTGATAAAAGCAAACCGCTCATTAACTGATACAGCATTGATAAGATTATTCCTTTTAGTTTCTGAAGCTAGGCGATCGGCGACAGTCACTTGATGTTTGGCAAAGCGATCGTTTAGTGATTTTTTTTCGTCTTCAAGTTCTGTATTTACTAAGGAAGATTGGCTTGTGTTGTCAAATATTGCTATAATATCTGTCGGCATCAAATCCGAGAACAGAATTATTATATCTGAGAAAGAAGTTAAATATTCTTTTTCTTTCAAATAACTATTTTGACAGGCTTCTAAAAAATCTTCTTTTGCAAAAATTTCATCATCATTTTTAGCTAAAAGTACGCTTTCAAAAATAACTCTATTGGTTTTAATGAATTTTGTTTCGGATAATATTTTTTGCCTATTAATCAATAATTCTTCAAAAGAAAAACAACGTTGAGAAAGATAGTTAAGTGGGTGTAGGATAAAATCAAAAACCTCATCAAGGGCATATTTAAGTAATGGGTCTAAGTTTTCTTTTGAGATTTTAATGTTAAATGAAAGGGTATTCATTAACTCTTTCATGGCATTGTTTACATCGGTATTTTCATAATCAAAGTATGGGCTCTTTAAGTTGTCCATTTGCTGATGCCATTGTGCAAAAAGTTGGTGCAGTATAAAAGTATTTACTTGTTCAGATTTAGTAAATGACTTGATACCTTGCCCTGTAATAAATTCTTGTTTATTAAAAAACACAAAAAGCAACTTTTCATGAAGCTTTTCAATATAGCGTTCTAAAGCTTGTTCTTTTATAGATGTATCCATTTTTTTAGTCTTAAGAAGCAATTTAATAAAAAAAAAATATTTTTATGCATCCCATCCTATTCGATTTATATTTTTTTAGCAGAAGTGTTATTTTTTGACGTAATACAATACTGAAGCATTTTCTTCTTGCAATATTTTCTTTGCCACAGTTAAGATGTCTGATTTAGTAACGGATTCTATTTTTTCAATTTCTTGATTGGCAAGTTCTGTATCTCCAAGTATACTTGAATAGGCAAGAGAAACACATCTTTCCATTACTTCTTCTTGTCCGTATAATACAGTTGATAAGGCTTGATTTTTTACTTTTTCGATGTCTTTATCTGTGATGCTTTCTTCAAAATTATAAATGATATTATCAATTGCTTTTTCTGCTTCTTCAAATGTAATTCCTTCATTTAAATAGCCACTTACTACCCATAATCCTTCGTCAAATGAACCTAGCACAAAGGCATTAATGTTTGAAAATAAATTCTGTTCCTCTACTAATTTTTTGTACAAAATAGCGGTTTTATCTCTACCTAATAAATCACTTAATAAGTCACTAGCATAATAATCTTTATGGAGTTTGTTGCACATATGAAATGCTTTAAAAATAGCATTTACAGGTACATCTGCTTGGTGTGTAAGTGTTCTTTTTTGAGTTTGTTTTGGTTCTTTAGCTAAGTTTCTTTTTGTTTTTTCTCCTTTTGGGATTGGTGCAAACCATTTTTCAGAAAGGGTTTTGATTTCGGCTAGTTCCACTGGTCCACCTACTACAAGTACGGCATTGTTTGGTAAATAATGTTTGGTAAAAAAAGCTTTTACATCTTCCATAGTTGCCTCTTCAATATGACTGATTTCTTTGCCAATTGTAGCCCATTTGTACGGATGAGTGGTATAAGCGAGTTCTCGTAGCAATAACCAGACATCTCCATAAGGCTGGTTTAAGTAACGTTGCTTGAATTCTTCGATAACAACTTTTCGTTGTACTTCTAATACTTTCGGATCAAAAGATAGGCTTAACATCCTATCTGATTCCGCCCAAAAGGCTGTTTCTAAATTTTCTTTAGTGATTTGAATATAATAGTTAGTAATATCATTACTGGTAAAGGCATTGTTTTCTGCTCCTGCTTCTTGTAGAACGGTATCAAATTCTGGGATATTGATAGATCCGCCAAACATCAAATGCTCAAACAAGTGGGCAAATCCTGTTTTACTTTCTTCTTCGTCACGAGCACCTACATCATACATGATGTTAAGTGTTACTATTGCGGTGTCATAATTAGGGTGTACAATGACTTTGAGTCCATTGTCTAAGGTAAAAGATTCGTATGATATCATGTCGTGATTTTGCTCTAGCTATCTTAATGATTAACAATAATTATAAATCTAAAAAGAATTGTTTACATTAGGAATGTTTTGAGCCAAAATTGGATGTTAAAAAGAAATCTATCTTATACGCTTAGTTTTTTATTTGCGATTATTGTGTTGTCTTTGGGGTATTTTGTTCCTCGGAGTAATTTTTATTTAACGATTGGTTTATTTACTACTTTGTTTATACTGGCTTTAGTTTTAGCCAAACAGATGAGTTTTTATAACCTACTTGTTCTGGGTTTTGTGTCGAGGTTTACCTTGCTTTTTTCTTTTCCCGAGTTATCTGATGATTTTTATCGTTTTGTTTGGGATGGTTTGTTAACTATAAAAGGAATAAATCCATACACTTATGTCCCTGCTGATATTGTACATATACACCCTTTGTTGGAACAGATATATCCTAAGCTAAATTCCCCTAATTATTACTCAGTCTATCCTGCATTTAATCAGTACATTTACGCTGTATCGGTGTTTTTGGGTGCTGAGTCATTGCGTGGGTCGGTTATTGTTATGAAATTGCTGATGTTATTATCAGAAATAGGAAGTGCTTATTTTCTAATTCGTTTATTTAAAAAATATCAACTTCATGAAAAGTGGGCTTTGTTCTATATTTTAAACCCTGTGGTGATATTAGAGTTTTGTGATAATCTTCACTTTGAAGGGTTTATGCTTACTGCATTATTGGCTTCTTTTTATTTTTTGGGTCAGAAAAAAATAATTTATGCTGGAGCAAGTCTTTCTGTAGCTATTTGTCTCAAGCTAATGCCTTTACTTTTTATTCCTTTTTATTGGAAGTATTTAGGTTTAAAAAAAGGTCTAATATTCACTTTAATAACGATAAGTATAAGTATCGTTTTATTCTTGCCTTTTGAGGTTTGGAAAGTAGGGGCTTATCAAAATATACTGGAAAGTATTCAATTGTATTTTAGTCTTTTTGAGTTTAACTCTAGCCTTTATCGTTTATGGGTCTTTTTTGATTTTGTCGGTTTAAAACTATATTTAATAATGATTTTGATTTTTTTGATTTTTAAACAAAAATCGAAAGATTTCATTAGTTTGGTAAGTACTGTGGGTTGGGTTCAGTTTGTGTATTTTGTTTTTTCGCAGTCAGTACATCCTTGGTATGTGTTGCCAATATTACCTTTGCTGTTATTTACAAAAGACATCACAGTTGTTATTTGGTCTTTTCTTATATTATTAACGTATAATACCTATCAAACTGAGGTGTACGAGCAAAGTGATGTACTCATTTTTGTAGAGTATGCGTTGCTTTGTCTTGCTTTTGTTTTTAGAGAGAGAATAACACGGCTTTTTATAGCTGATATTAATCCAGAATAGAACAAAAAGAAATACCTTCTACCGATCCAGAAAGAAGACTTCGAGTGACAATTCCTATTATTGCCCCATCTGCATTAAACACAAATGGCTGAATTTGATTTTGGCAAGAAGCATCAATTTGATAGTATGGATTTTCTTCGTATTCTCTTTTTGCTCCAATTACTCCTTGTGTAATTAATAACTCGTTAAAATATGATTCAAAACCAGCTACATATACTTTGGCATCTCCAATATGTATATCTTTTTTAGGAGCAATATTAAAAGTGGAATTAAAAATTGTGTCAATTTTAATTAATGCTACTTCTTGTCCAGGTATTTCTTTGATTACCGTAAATTTATACTTTATGCTATCCTTACTATATACAATGTTTTCGTTAGAATGATCCAAAGCCAAACTAGAAGCTAATAGTATTCCATCTTTACCAACAGGGAAACAAACAGACTTAAGAGAGTCTGAGCCTGCGTTTAAAGTAAAATAATCGTTATAGATATCTCTTATTACTAAGCTTTTGTTAGCTGGGCTCACATGTTGTGTAGCTGTATGGTGAGTGTCCGACGTCTCTTTATTTTTAAGTAATTTGAATAGTTTAGGATTATTTAATAGTTCAATAGTAGCGTAATCTAGTGCATCTACTAGCATATGATACTCTACGTCCCATTTGTTTTCTCTAAAGTGACCACTAGTACTATTGATGCTTTTTGAAATAACGGTATCCCCTTGTGTGTTTAGTACTACAAATTGGGTTGTAACATTGAGTTTTAAAATATCCGTCTCACTTCTATAGAAATTGATCTTACTCACTTTCATAGATTGTATGTCTGCATAAATACTGTACTCTTGATAATTACTAAGGTCAATATGATCCTGATTATACGTGCCAATATCTTTTAAAAACAAGTTTAATCTTTTTTTGAAATCACCATTTTTAGATTTTTTTACTTCATACTCTTCTTTTGTTTTCTTAAAAATATTTTCTTTCCCCTTTTTATACCTATTTACTTTTCTAGTAAAATAGAATGGGGCTTTTAAGCTATCATCTAGCTTAATATCTTCAAATGCAATATGATGGTGTGCATTTTCTAAATCAGGGTAAGGCGTCAATGGGAAGTTCCAATTTTTTTCGAAATTACGATGGTAGCCCTCAAGCTCAATAAGTGGTCCGTATGCGAAAAAAATTAAGGAAGTTAACATCCCTCCATTAAGTTTTGTAGGATAAATCACTTCTGTACGGATTTTATGGCGATCTTTTGTGACTTCATATTCCTTAGCTTGTGGTTTTCCGCTTGATTTATACTCAGTATTATAAGTATATGATTTGTTACGGATTTTTTCATTTGCTGTCCCAAGTTTTTTACCTTCAAAATAAACGTCTGAGTCCTTGCTTGAGTGAATAATCATATGTTTTCTCAAAAATAACTTAGAACACGAAAATAAAATTTGTGTTACAATTAATAGTAATAATATTTTAATAAAATTTTTCATTTCACGTTTACTTTTAACACTTCACTCAAATAATAACTAGGAATCGCAAAGCCTAGTTTAGATACGCCAAACCCTATTAATTTCGCATTTATTATCCCAACTAATTCTCCATTTTTGTTAATTAATGCCCCACCCGAATTACCTGGGTTTACCGAGCAATTTACCTGATAGAAGCTAATATTGTTTAGCTTTCGTTTACCTACTATTATGCCTTTAGACACTGAACCATATAAAGATAAGTCTATTGGAGAACCGATAGATGAAATTTCATCTCCTGTTTTTAATGCTTGTCTTTTACTTGTGACTACTCCTACTGAGTGGCTAAATATTGTATCGCATTTAATTAAGGCTAAGTCATACTCTGGATTTACTCTTTCTATTATACCAATAATGGTATCTCCAGTAGCTGTTGCTATTTTGACCGAATCATTGCCAACTACCACATGATAATTAGAAATAATATATCCGTTCTCTCCTATAATAACACCGCTACCATGTCCTTTGTCTAAAACTACGCTTACTATACTATTTATAGCTTGCTCTTTACTTTTTGCTGGGTGTTTTTGTGACACAGTAAGTATGTTCCACTCATCAAAGTTTTGACTTAGTTTATCTGTTATTGATGATTTTAGATTTTTAAACTCTTTTGATTTAAGCAGTTTTCTAATATTGGTATTAATGTCTTCCATGATTTTCTCTACTTTATTAGTAGAGTATGAGTTTACAATAGTTTCATACTCTTCTCCAAAATAATCTACTAAGCTTACCGTAATATCATACTTATAAGTAGTTGTATATGAGTAATAACCATATGTTGAAACATCGAATAAATTTAAAGTAACATTAATTTTTGCTACATCTCTATAGCTACTAAATGAGTAATTGTTTTCTGTAGAAATATAGCCTCTTTTGTATAAGGTGTATCCTGTAATGTTTTGCAGTACAGATTCTAAGAAATTTTTATCTTTTTTATGCTTAATCTCTTGGTTGTGCCGTTGGTAATAGTTGTGACTCAACTGATTATCAATTAGATCGGAGTTAATATCATCAGAAGATGTTACTGTCATCTCTCCTGGTAAAAGATACATTTCTTCTTCATGTTTTTTCTCTATTTTATCTCCTAATGTTCCTTTTACTCTGTATTTTTTTCCTTTAATTTTTTCAACCTTAAGCGGGGTAACATTTACTTTGTAACCACTTTTTTCAATTACTAAATATTTTTTATAGGTATTTTTAGGAAATTTTTTTTAGAAAAACTGGTAATTCCTTTGCTTGTTCCGAGATAGGTAATATCATCAAAGGACATCAAACTATCTTCTATGTAATAAGGTTTTCCATCTGAAATATAAACTCTTGCACCTTCTGGAGCAGAGAATGAAATATATTTCAATTTTTGTCCATAACTTACAAAAGTAATAAGGACTACTATAAGGCTAAATAATTTTTTCATTATTATTTTAATTCTAATATTTTAATAATATTATTAATGCTCAAACAAGGCATTACGAGATTCAAATGTTTGTCGTAAGAACGTAATAAACTAACACCCGCTAAATGACCTTTTCCGTCAAAAATACCAGCTCCTGTGTAGGCCCAATGAGGCATTGCATCTATCAAGTAATATTGTTGATTTTTTTCTGTTAATGTATTGGCTACTTGTCCTTCAGAGTAAGAATTACTGAGAGAAAGATTGCCTGGTACCCCCCAGAACTTTACTTTATCAAGTTTATCAAGTTGCCCATTAGTAGATAGGTTTGCAAATTTCAAAGTAGGTTTTATGATTTTTATTAATACTATATTATGTAATTTATTGTACCTCACTAATTGAATGTCACAAGTGTTTGAGTTGGATAAAACGACTTTGACTGCTTGATCTTGATTGTCTACAAAAATTCGATAATCTGTAAATGCATAGGCATCTTTATCGATAACAATTCCAGAAATTACATCATTGCCATGTATGATGCTAATTGAATTATTTGAAGATAAGTGATGAGTACCATTTGTAGTGACCGTCACCTTAGGTTTAGATAGTGTTGTAGGCTTAGTGCTTTTTAGAGCTGCAATCATATCGTCTAAAATTAGAAAAATAGTATTTCTACTTAAGCTGAATTTGGTGTTTACTAGTTTATCGATTGACTGTGTTTTATTGTATAAGGTATCACCTACATAGTTGGTAGCTATAAGTTGATAATTGATTTTTAATTTGTGCAAACGAGTAGTTGTTTTGTTTTTATACTTATAAGTAGGTTCAACGGACTTGATGTAAACAGAAGTAAACACTGTGTTCTCATTTCGTTTTTTGTAAGAAACAATTACTTTAAAAAATTTTTCATATTCCTTCTTGAGGTTATATGTATATGAATTAGTTATGTATATAATTTTATCGAGTTGTAATTGGAGTTCTTCTAATTTCTTCTCTCTTTTTTCTTTACTCAGTCTAAAAAGATCGCTATAGAACGTGGCTAAGTTATTTGGTCGTAAGGCTGTTTTACGGTATTCTTCAGGTTTTAATGTTTTTTTGTCTGGTCCTTTGATTGGGTTTCCTTTTCTATCTAAAATATGCACTATCCCAAATTCAATATCATTATTTCCACTGAAACTTTCAACGTAATATTGGGAGTCAGACTGGGCATAGCTTATAGAGTATAAGCCAATCATTAGTATGATAGTACACACTATTTTTAAGGAATTGGGCATAGAAAAGAGGGGTGTAGTCAAATAGTACCTGAGATCGGAATTGAACCGATACTTCCGAAGAAACACGAGTTTGAGTCGTGCGCGTCTACCAATTCCGCCACTCAGGCATATGGAATGAGACAAAGGTATAATTTTTTTTGTCTAGCACAATATTATTATGAATAATATAATTTTTTGTTAGAAAAGGCTTAGGGGGTGAAGTGGAAATCCTTCCCGATTTTTTTTATCGGGAAGATTGGGAACGAAAAACCCGACCGTAGCTGCGGAAGAGCAGCGATGAGTGCAACGAAAGGGAAGCCCCAAATTATTTTTTGCTATTTTATACTTAAACTAGTATTATTATTCAAAATTAACTAAAATTGGAGAGGTATAATCTAGTCCAAAAAGTTCTTTTGCGTTGCCGTAGCTATTGGATATTTCTAATAAGCCAAGTTGATTGAATAAGGCGATGGCATCTCCTCCGTCACGAATATCTCCATAGTCTTGAGAGATTTTGGACAAAATAACACGTCGTCCTGCTTTGATGGTAAATGAGCGACCATTTGCTTTTTCTTCAATAATGGCTTTAGAAATATTGGTAATTAAATTACCTCTGTCATCCATGTAAATAATGTTTCCTTGTATGATTTTCTCGTCTATAATTCTTATTTCGGTGCTACGTTTGGTTTCGTAATCAGTAATTATGTTCCCTAGTTTTTCGATATTATTGTCTTGAATAAGTTGTTGGATGGCAGGGATAAAAATATCTAAAGTTGGAAATGAACTGGGTTTACTGTCTAAGGCTACTACTTTGTCAATGGGAATATCTAATAAAGAAATGGTTCCGTTATTGGCACAGAAGATATATTTCCCTTTGGATTCTACGGCAATAAATTTGGGAGAGATATTGGTTTGGGTACCAAGAGTATGAAAGGCAAGTAAGTGAATAGAGCCAATCTCGAATTCGTTAAAAACGGCTTTAAAGACAATAGAGCCATGTAAAATATTGTATGGACTAATCTGATGGCTAATATCAAATACCTGAAGCTCTGGCAGGACACGGAGCAAACGAGCTTTTATCAAAGCGTGGTAATAATCTTTGTCACCAAAGTCAGAAGTAATTGTAAGCAATGGCATCTAGTTGATATTAGGTATTTTTAATTTTATAGAAAAAAGTATTTGTAAATCTTGTACTTTTACTCTTTGTACAAATGTAATTAGAATAAAGGATAATTGGAAAAGATAATTTCATTAGAAGGAGTTTCTTTGTCAGGTTTTTTTGGACAAGGGAATTGTAATATTAATCAGGTGGCAGATGCGTATCCATCTGCTCGCATTATTGCGAGGGGAGATCAGCTTAAGATTATTGGTCCAGATGAGCATATAGTTAAAATTGCTGATTTAATCGAGCTATTACTTGATCACTATAATCGCTATGGAAAATTGCTGACTGAAAATATAGCAGATTATATTAGTTTGGAAGAGTACAAAGAAATTCCGATTAATGTGGATGAAGTTATTTTGTATGGGAATAGAGGGATTATTATTCAACCTAAATCAAAACATCAAAAAGCACTAGTAGAGGCTATTGCTGATCATGATGTTACTTTTGCGATAGGTCCAGCAGGAACAGGGAAGACGTATTTGTCGGTAGCGATGGCAGTAAGTGCGTTAAAAAACAAAATAGTAAAAAAAATAATTATCACCAGACCTGTGGTAGAGGCTGGTGAGAGTCTTGGTTTTTTGCCTGGAGATCTGAAAGAAAAAATAGATCCTTATTTGCGTCCTATTTATGATGCTTTGGAAGATATGCTTCCTTCCGAAAAGTTGAGTAATTATTTTGAGAATAATATTATTGAAATCGCTCCACTTGCTTTTATGCGTGGTAGAACTCTATCTAATGCTTATGTGTTATTGGATGAGGCTCAAAATACTACTCCAATGCAGTTGAAAATGTTTTTGACAAGGTTGGGTTTAAAGTCCAAAATGATAATAACAGGAGATATGTCTCAGGTGGATTTACCGTCCAAACAAAAATCGGGTTTGGTACAAGCTGTACAAATGTTTGAAGGTATTAAAGGTATTGGGATTGTCTCGCTTGAAGGAGCTGATGTGCAACGCCATAAAGTGGTTAAAAGAATCATTAAGGCGTATGAAATTGAAGAAGAGAAATAATAATTTTGTAAATCGTTCAAAAAACTTTACTTTGGAGGTTGAATCATTTTAAATATTATGACTAATAAAAAGAATTACTTTCTCGTTGGGCTTGTTATCTTCATTTTTGCTGTGATTTCTTTTTGTAGCAATATTTTGGGGCCAATTATCTCAGATATTAAAAAAGATTTGGATCTAAGTGCTACTACGGAGGCATTATTGTCGGCGTTTTTCTTTATTGCTTATTTATTTTCTATTCCGATGGCGATACTTGCTGAAAAAATCGGTCAGAAAAAAATCATTTTACTATCTTTTATTGTAGCAGCTATTGCCGCTTTATTAATTGGCTATTATGCTTTTACTGGTGTTTTGATGATTTGTTTCTTTGCAATAGGCTTGGGGATGGCAACCTTGCAAGTAGTAATTAATCCGTTATTGAGAGCTGCAGGAGGAGAAGAAAATTTTGCTTTTTATTCAGTAGTGGCTCAAATTGTTTTTGGAGCGGCAGCTTATGGAGCACCGCCTGTACAACGTTGGATTGGTAATAATTTAGCGGTGTTACAAGACTCGGTTATTGGCGGAATCATTCATCCAGATTATAAGTGGGCAGCTAGTTATATTATGATTTTTATTACCATTACAGTAATTATATTTTTAATTTCGTTTTTGAAATTACCTGAAGTAGAGTTGGCTGAAGATGAGCAAACAGCATCCAAAAATACCTACCTTGATTTGCTTAAAAACCCTAAAGTGTGGATTTACTTTTTTGCGATATTTGCTTATGTTGGCACTGAGCAAGGGGTTACATTAAGACTCAAAGAATTTTTAATGCAAAATCACCAGTATAGTGCTATTAATGCTGAAGAATGTATTTCTAATTTTTGGGCATTTTTATCGGTAGGATGCTTAATTGGATTAGTTTTAGTTAAATTATTTCCTGGTAAATCACTGCTCAAATCATTTGTTATTTTAGCTATAATTTCATTGAGTTTTGGTCTTTTTGGTAATGCTATTATGTCTTATTATGGGTTTATTGCAGTAGGTTTCTTTTTGTCGGTGATGTGGTCAATTAATATTTCTTTGGGGCTTAACTCTATAAAGGCTCATCAAGGAGCACTTGCAGGAATTTTGTGTACAGGAATTATCGGTGGGTCTATTTGCCCGCTAATTATCGGCAAAATAATTGACCTTACAGGCAGTATCAAAACAGGAATGCTATTGAATTACGTAACTTTAGGTTATATTTTATTCGTTAGTTTTTATGCTAAACCAATTGTAGAAAATAAAATAGTAAAAATAAAAGACTTATTTACAAAGGAAGGGTGGGTGTAATGCCATTGTGAGATGTTTAGGGGGGGGGCTTTTCGTTATGCTCATCGTTGCTATGGTCGATTGAGTTTATCTCAATTTTTGTTTGATGATTTTTAGTAATACTAAGCTTACTTTTGTTTTCCGAGTTCTTGCTTTAGGTAAGGGTGTGTCAATTACACTAGTACCTATTATACCAGTTTAACTATAATAAGACCGTTGCAAGGTGAGTAGTTTATTTTTCCAAAATTTTGTATCTTTATGCTATGCGAAAAACAAGTCACCAAAGCTTTGCAGATAGTATCTGCAACCCAAGAACGAGAAAAATAAAATCCA
>Ga0256845_1000649_pt1 | contig 31604 bp, 16 predicted proteins | sample RiftiametaG_FD_189101 | JGI IMG/M metagenome (GOLD analysis project Ga0256845, IMG submission 189101) | Tube worm associated microbial communities from hydrothermal vent at the East Pacific Rise, Pacific Ocean - Riftia | ecosystem: Host-associated > Annelida > Integument > Unclassified ...
CCTCGGGCACAAAAAAGCCAGCGAGTCCGCCTCGCTGGCTTTTTACGCTTGGAACTCGGGGCCCGGCTCAGGGCTCGGGGCTCGTCCCATACCCGATCGCGTCGGTGTCCAGCATGCCCTCGCAGTTGGCACCCGCGAGGTCCGTGTAGGCCGGCGAGCGCTCACCCTGGATGAACAAGGTGCCGCAGCCTCCCTCGCCGAAGTTCTCGGGGTCCGTGCCCGAGCAGGGCTTGCACACGTGTTTGGCCCCGCTCGTGTCACACACGAAGGACTCGTCGCAGAAGTAAGACCGGCAGAACTGATCGCGGACGTCCTGGCCGGCAATCTCGACCCCTCCTGCGTCGGTCGGGTAGACGGCCGGCAGGGGCGCGTCCGGGTCGTCGCAGATGCCGTCGTCGCGCAAGACCAGACCGTCGTTGCAGGCCCCCGCCATGGCTTTGCAGCCCTGCTTGCCGAGGTTCTCCTCGTCGCAGCTGCCGTAGAGGACCTTGGACTTGTTGTCGGTCGCGCCCGCGAACACGGCCGGATAGGGATGGTCGCCGCTGTACGCGTCGGGACTGCAGTTGATCTCCGCAAACGAGGGGGCGCAGACCTTGTCGCCCTTGCCGTCTTGACCCTCGCCGGCGACACACTGGGACTGCCAGCGGTTGTCGTCGGGCTGGGTGCAGTCATCGGTCCGGTCGCAGCGCGCGACGTCGTCGTCGTCCTCGTCGGGAACCAGGATCGCCGTGCAGGCGCTGGCGACAAAGGAAGCGGTCAGCAGGAGGGCGGCGAAGAGCGGGCGGCGCGTGGACGACATAATGGGTCTCGGATAGTGGGTCCCGGATAGGGGGTCTCGAAGCGCAGACCGGCGGGCCCTACGCAGAGTTTTGGGAGGATACGGAGGGGGCCGGAGGATCGCAAGCGGGGAGGCAAAACTCGAATTGGGTGCCCTCTGGGCCGGTCTTCAACACCTGGACTCGGCCCCCGTGGTCGACGGCGATCTGCTGAACCATGGGCAGACCCAGCCCCGTCCCGTGCGCTTTGCTGGTGACGAAGGCCTCGAAAATGCGCGCGATGCCCTGCTCGGGCACCGGGATCCCCGGGCCTGTGTCCGCGACAACAATGGAGGCCTGGCCGTGCTTACAGGTCAAGGTCACGGTGATCGTGGGCGCGGACCCCTCCAGCTTCAGGTCGTCCTCGGCCGTCTGAGCAGGCCCTTCCAGCGACCCGAGAGCGTCGGGTGTCTCCGACTCGGGGACCTCCGGCTCGGAGACCTCCGGCTCGAACTCGTCGAGCAGATCGCCGACCCCGTCCCCCATCGGAGCCGGGCTCGGCTCCTCGACCACAACGTCGAGTTCGAGCACCGCCTCTTGCGCGTTGCGCAGCAGGTTGATCAGCGCCTGGCGCAGCTGGCCGGCGTCGGCGTCGACCCAGACCGGCCCCGGGGGGAGCACGCGGACCACCCGAACTTGGTTGTGCTCGTGCTCCCGGGCCAGGAAATCGAGCAGATCCGTGAGCTCACGGCGAAGATCGATCTTCGCGGTCTGGGGCTGCGGCCGGCGGGCGAGGTCGAGGTAGGCCTCGGTGATCTGGGCGAGGCGATCGACCTCGCTCGAGATCCGTGTGAGCAGCTCCCTGGCCTCACCGCTGCGCTCCCCGAGCTGGCTGAGCTCGTCCTCGAGGAGCTCGGCGTTGAGGGCCACGCTGGACAAGGGGTTGCGGATCTCGTGGGTGATCTGTGCGGCGAGGCGCCCGATCGCGGCCAGACGCTCACCCCGCAGCAGCCGGCGCTCACGCTCCTCGAGCGCCCCGGCCATGAGGTTCACCTCACGCGCGAGGCGGCTGGCCTCGTCGTCGCGCTCGGGCCGAGTCCCGACCTCGATGCGCTCCCCCCAGTCTCCCCTTCCGATCTGGCGCACGCTCGTGGCCAGCCGCCTCAGCGGGCGAAGCGTGATGATCACCACCAAGGTCGCGAGCAGAGACAAGACCGCGGCCGCGATGGTCACGACCAGGGCCTGGCGCTCGGCCTCCCGACCCGCCTGGGCGACCGTGTCCCGCTGTTCCGCGACGGCCTCGGCGGCTCGCTCTTGGAGCTCGCGAAAGCGTTTCCTGATCTCGACCTGGCGCGGAGCGTCGGAGATCTGTTCGAGGATCTCGAGGTCTTCGTCGGGGCTGGCCAGGAGCTCGAGCTCGGCGAGCAGGCGATCGAGCTCGCGCACGGCGTCGAGCTGCTCGAGGCCCCCCAGGCGATCGGAGTGCTCGAGCGCCTGCCTCAGGGGCTGGCGCGTATCGGCGATCAGGTTGGCCCGCAGCTCGAAGCCCTCTTCGATGTTCAGCAGGTCGCTGCGCTCGAGCTGGTTCTCCGGGTTGCCGTAGCTGGCGACCAGGGAGCCGATGCGCTGGGACTGGGCCTGGGCCTCGAGCAGGCGGGTCTGAAAGGGCACGTAGACGCCGGTCAGAAGATCAAAATTGGCCCGCAGACCCCGAACCTGGGCGCCGATGATCACCGCAGAGAACGCCGTCCCCAGGACCACGACCAGGACCAGGGCGACGATCCGGGCCGCCAAGCTGCCCCGAACGCGCAGCGGGGGGAGATCGCCGGAGCGACCGTCTCCACCTTCGGTCTGGGTGTCCACCACCGCCAGCGATGCTACCGCGTTCGCCGACCGAGTTCCCAGGTGGAGTTGTTCGCGAATGTTCACGAGAATCGATGGATTCGTGGTCGCGCCGAGCCCCGAGCAATCGAGACGACCTGGACCGATCTGAACCGACCTGCCGGGCCTGGACCGACCTGGCGTGACCGACCTGGATTGACCTGGCCCGATCACGCCAATTTCACGTTCTGAGCACGAGACATGACCCTGGGCCCGAGTATCTGGAGTCTGGGCCCGAGCGTCTGGAGTCTCGAACTCGACGCGCCGGCTCACACCGAGCTCACACAAACCCGGGCTCGGCCTTCGAGCTGAAGTGTCCTCGGTCGATCTCCCGGACCCGATCACCGCCCTTTTCAGTCCTGCCAGGACGTGTCAACTTCGCCGTGCCCACGCGCTCCCTCCAGCGCGGGCCTTCGTCATGTCACGCCTCCCCCGCTTCCTCCCTCGTCTCACCGCCACCGTCACCGCCTCCGCGCTCTGCCTTGGCCTCGGCGTCGTGAGCCCCGCGCTCGCTCAGGCCGGCACGCTCGATCAAAAGACGACCTTCCTCGGGGTCGAGGGTGAGGGCACACAGGTCAGCAATCTCGCCGACGCCCTGCGCTGGGAACTCACCCAGCGCGGCCGGGACGACGGCCGCAACATGAGCCTCGACGAGCTGCGCCTGACCATGGGCTGCAGCGGCGAGGACGTCCCCTGCTTCGCCGAGGGCGGCAAGACCCTCGGCTCGGAAGAGCTCGTCTACGGGTCCATGACCAGCTACGGCAAGGGCTTCAAGGTCGACCTCAAGCTCGTCGTCGTGTCCACCGGCGAGGTCAAGCGGGAGATCGAGCGCGACCTCTCGGCCGGTGACCTCGCAGACGCGGCGCTCGCTAACACGGCCTCCGACCTCCTCGATGCCCTCTATGAGGCCGTCGCTAGCCCCGAGGACCAACCGCCCGCGCCCAGCGTGGACGAGCCGTTCACGGACCTCGAGCCGGAGACCGAGGGACCCAAAGAGCCCGGAGCGCTGATCTGGGGGCCCTATCAGCCGCGCGCGAAGTGGAAATACGCGGGTGTCGGCGTCATGGCCGGCCTGACCGTGGGGGCCCTGGGTGCGGGCATCGGCCTCATTGTCGCCGCCGGCCCGAACGGGAAGACCCGAGAAGACCTGCTCGCGGCAGCGGCCGCCTCCCTCGAGGACGACAGGCCGAGCAACGACGTCAACCCCAACAGCGATCAGGATCTCTGTGCCCTGGCCCAGACTCCCCCCGACCCGAATATGCCCTCGCAGGTCACCAACGCCGCCGTCACCGAGGTCTGCGTTCGCGCCGAGAGGCTCGCCGACGGCGCCACGGCGAGCTTCGCCGTCGCGGGTGTGTTCGCGGTGGGTACGGCCGCGTTCACGACCCTGCTCTTTGTCCACCGCGACAGCTCGGTGACCGCCAAACTGCGCGAGCACCAGGTCCTCCTGAGCGGCTCGCCCCTCCACGGCGGCGGATTCATGCTCGGCGGCTCGGCGAAGTTCTGAGCAGCCGATTCGCTGAAGTCGGCTGGGCTCCAACGCTGAGCCCGGCTTCGGCGCTCAGCCCGGACCGGTGAGACCCGGGTCCGGGACCGTGGGTGAGTTCGGCCTCTGAACCCGCGACGGTTTGGGTGAGGCTTTGGGTGCTGCGCCGGACTCCCCGGGTCCCCGGATCTCGAGCCGGGTCACGGCGTCGCGCTCGAAGCTGGCGATCCAGCGTCGGCAGATCTGCGCGGGCGCTGCGTCGGCCGCTGCGGGCTTTTTCTGCCCGGATTTTTTCTGCCCGGATTTTTTCTTCCCGGGCTTTCGCTTCCCGGTCACGTCCATCCCGGAATCGCCGACGTCGGTGGTCGAGGTCGCGGAGTCGGCCCGGGGCTCACGGGTCGACTCGACCTCGACCAGCGTGTGCCACAGCGGCCCGACCCGATCCGTGAGCTGGGGCAGGATCTCGGCGATCGCCCCGACCCGATCTTCGGGCCCACACAGCTCGAGCGCGCAGCGGATCGTGTGACAGAGCGGGTAGATCTGCACCGACGCCCGCTGCTCGATCTCGAGCTGGCGGCGGGCGACCGAGACCGCCGTGCGCATCAGGGGATCGTGGTGACGGCGGAAGCGGCGATCGATGAGCTCCTCGGCCAGGGGCCGGTGCAGCCAACTCTCGCGCAGCCGGCCGACACGCACGGCCGGGCGCGCGTCCCAACGGTTCTCCCGTCTGCGCTTGTCCCGGGCCTGGGCTCGAGCCTCAGCCCGGGCCTGGGCCCTCGCGGGACCCTTCTTCTTGCTGGTCCGGGGGACGATCTCCCCCGTGGGCACGTCGAGGTTGATCTGCAGGACCACCGCACCCACGGCCAAGATCGGCGCGATCACCCAGCTCAGCAGTCGCCCGGCCTGGGCGCGCTTGGACTCGGTCGACGCGGGAGCGCTGGACGCGGGGGACTTGGGCTCGGAGGTCGTCATGCGTCGGGGGTCGCCAGGGCGGTACTCGTGCTCGTGGGTGGAAGCGATGGAAGCGGGATTCGGACCTTCCAGCTGCCCTCGCTGGCGTCCTCTTGGGGCTCACCCTCGGCCGGGTCCTCGGCCGGCTCCCAGACCAGCTCGATGCGGATCGTCTGTCCTGCCGTGGTCCCGAGATCGACGTGGGCGAGCTGCTCGCTCTGATCGACGAGCGTGGCCTCGGTGATGCTGATGCTGCGATCGACACCGACGATCTGCAGCATCTCGGCGGCGGCGATGCTGCGTCGACCCCCGACCTGGTCGCTGGCTCGCTCGGCGGCCCGCTCGAGGCGGGCCACCGCTGGGCGCTCGAGCACGGCCATCATGGCCTCCACATCACCGCGGCGGGCCGATTCGGCGAACCGCTTGGCGACGGTCACAGGCTCGGCGTCCTGGCGCGCACAGGCCATGCCGACGCTCCCCAGGACCAGCGCCCCGGCGAGCGCAAAGCCCGAAACCCGAGCGAAGCCCGAAGCCCACACCAAGATCCGGGTGCGGACCTGCTCTCGCAGTCCGTGGTGAACCCCCTCACGACCCTTCCACCGATGGCCGCGTTGCCGAACCTTGCAGTACGCCCGGTACAGCCGCGTTTCAGCGCCTCGCCCTCGACGAAAAATCCTGCCCGAGGCGACGCGAGGGGGTGCACCACGGACTGCTAGCACGGCCCGCCGCGCCCGGCTCACGCGTCGTCTTTCTTCTTTTTGCTGCTCTTGTGCATGCCGAGGCGCTTGAGCAGCTCGCGCAGGTAGTAGCGGGTGATCCCCGCCTCGGCCGAGGCCCGGCTGAGGTTGTTCCCGGTCTTGGCCAGCAAGCGCGCGAAGTAGGCCCGCTCGAAGTCGTCGACGATCAGCTGCTTGGCCTCCTTGAAGGGGATGGCGTACATCTCCTCGGTCAGCCGGCCCGCCATCCGCTCACCGTCGCCGTCTTGGCTTGCGCCCCGCGACTTGGAGATCGGCCCCTCGCGCCGACCCAGGTGGAGGTCCGCGGGCTCGATGGTGGTCGTCCGGGCCAGGTGAGCGGCGCGCTCGATGGTGTTCTTGAGCTGGCGGACGTTGCCTCGCCACCGCTCGGTGAGCAGGACGTCCTTGGCCTCCTGGCCGAGCTGAAAGCTGCGGCCGTGGATCCGCGCGAAGTCCTCGAGGAACTTGTGGGCGAGCAGCAAGATGTCGTCGGCCCGGTCGCGCAGCGGCGGCATGTCGACGGTCATGACCGAGAGCCGAAAGTAGAGGTCTTCGCGGAACTGGCCCTGACCGACCATCTGTCGGAGGTCTCGGTGGGTCGCGGCGACCACCCGAACGTCGACGTTGCGGACCTGGCTCTCGCCGATGCGCTGGACCTCGCTGCGATCGAGGACCCGCAGCAGCTTGGGCTGGAGATCGAGGGGCAGCTCGCCGATCTCGTCGAGGAACAGAGTCCCGCCGTCGGCCTCTTCGAAGGCCCCCGCCCGATCGCTGATCGCGCCCGTGAACGAGCCCTTCTTGTGGCCCAGGATCGCGGCCTCGGCGAGCGAGCGAGGCAGGGAGCCGCAGTCGAGGACCACAAAGGGCTTCGCGGCGCGCTTGGACTCGTCGTGCAGGGCCCGGGCGACCAGCTCCTTGCCGGTCCCGGTCTCGCCGCCGATCATCACGCTCATATCCGTGGGCGCGACCTTCTCGAGGATCGCAAACACCTCACGCAGGGCCGGGCTCGTGCCCCACAGGGCGCCGAAGTGATCCTGGCCCGAGAGCGGGACCTCGACCTCGTCGGCCGAGAGGAACAGGACCTCGGTCTTGCCCACGGCGATCGTGGTCCCCGGCTCGATGTAGGCCTCGCGGATGCGGATGTCGCCGACGCTGCTGCCGTTGGTCGAGTCGAGGTCGCGGATCAGGATCCCGCGCTTGTCGCCGAGGGTGATCTGCAGGTGGGTCCCACTGACCGAGGTGTCGGTAAGCACAAGATCGTTGACCGCGCTGCGGCCGATGGTGATCCGCGGCCGGGCGACCTGGATCTGAGCGCCGCGATCGGGGCCCGAGGTCACCCGGAGCATCACCTGGCGCAGCTGCGTGTGCCGGTGTGGCGACGAGAAAAAGGTGGTCGTCATCCCGGGATCGAGGTCGTCGTCGATCTGCGGGATACCGGTCCCCAGGGGCTCTTTGTTGGAATTGGACACGCTGTCGCGCCGTCGAGGTTCAGTTGAGCATATCGTCCGCTGTTCGAACGACGCGCAGGTGAGGGGCCCCGCGCTGCTTGCTGCTGTCGACTTTGCCCGAACTCTCCGACTTGCGCCAGGGTTGGACAAACAGCGCTGCGACCAGCGCCGCGAGCAGACTGGGGACCAAGCTGGGCCAGGCCGAGCCCGGGGCGACTCCGGCGACCCCCTGAGACCCGACTACAGCCGAGAGCAGAGGGAGGCCGAGCACGAGCGCGAGCCCGATCCCGGCCATCAGGCGCGGAGCGACCTCGCGCCCAAACACGGTCATAGATTCGCCCCCGAACACAAACATGAAGGCGGTCAGCGCGGCCGCGTCGAGGGGCGCCGTGCCACTGAGGCTGGCCTCGCGGACGGCGGGCAGGACGAGCCCGAGGGCGACCGTGCCGCCGTAGCCGACCACCCCCGCCACGAGCAACATCACGAGGTAGCGCGAGGTCCCCCAAAACCCCTCGAGTCGGCTGCCGAACACCCACTGGACCCCGAGGGTCCAGACCAGACCGAGCATGCCGATGCCCTCTGGGCTCCGCAGCAGTGCGGTCAGCGGGGTCCACCAGCGCTGCCCCTGGAGCACGAGATCGGGGGTCACGGTCAGGGCCGGGGCGAATCCGGCTCGGTCACCGAGCAACATGGACACGGCGAACGCGAGCACGAACACGGCGAAGGCCCCGCGGCGGAATCTCGGCAGCACGCAGCGAGTGTAGCTGGTTCCCGGGCCAGCGCTGACCCCGGAGCGGGGGGCTCCGGCTTCGGTCGGCTAGCAGTCCGTGGCAAAACCCATCGCGTCGCCTCGGGCCGGATTTTCCGTCGAGGACGAGGCGCTGAAACGCCGCTGTACCGGGCGTACTGCAAGGTTCGGCAACGCGGCCATCGGCGGAAGGGCCAAGCGAGGCGTCGTGAGGGGTTTTGCCGCGGGCTGCTAAGCCGGCAGGGCTGCCTCGAGCTCCGAACGCGGGTGCTCGCCGATCGAGCCGGCCCGGGCCTGGCTGACGTAGGCGGGGATCTCGTCCCGCGTGGGCCGGCCCACGCGGAGCACGGGCGAGGTCAGGACGTCGGTGCTCGAACCCCAAAAATGGATGCGCTTCCCGGTCCAGCGAGCGCTCTCGTAGAGCGGCGGCAACTTGAGAGCCCGCAGGCGCAGCGCCGCATGGGTCTCCTGCCAGCACTTCGAAGCCCGGTCGCGGACCCCCACACACTCGTCTCCGCGCAGGTGATACTCGGTGTGTTGCGTGAAGAAGACACGATGCCGACGACGGTTGGCGCCCATGGCCACACGTTGCCCACAGCCGGCTCGAGGCGCAAAAAACCGACGGATCGCCCGCGGACCCGCCGGCGCACGCGGCCCCGTTCTCCAGGCTGGAGACCACGCGGGCGCCGCCTCGCTCGCCCAAATTTTGCTTTCCCGACCTGCCTGCGGGCCCTACACTTTTGTCTGCACGGAGGGCTGACATGGCAGGGCACAGTTCGACAGCCGAGGACCCGAGATCGTCGGTCAACAGCGCGCTGGAGCGAGCTCTCTCCGAGTCGGCGAGCATCGAGGTGTTCATGCACGAGCTCGTCGCGTTCCTCGTCGATCTGTCTCAGCGCCACCCCGACCACCCCCTGATCGCTACTTTTGGGGAGCAGCTCTCGCTGGCCTCGGGAGCCCCCTTCGCCGCGGCGGCCATGCACGACCTGCGCTCGATCCTGCATGGAGCCGGGAGCAGCCTCGACTACGCGCCGACATTGATCGAGGACATGAGCCGGCAGCTCGCGAGCACGGCGAAGGAGGAGCCGGAGCCCACAGACGTCGCCACCGGCCCGGCCCGGCCCAACCCAGCGCCCAACCCAGCGCCCAACCCAGCGCCCAACCCAGCGAGCCGAGTCGCGCTCTTGCTCGAGGCCATCGAGGACGCCCGGGCGGGCCTGCACACAGCCGCCGACCTCGCCAGTGAGGCCTTCGAGGTCCACCGCTGTGCGAGCACCAGCGCCACGCGCGAGACCAGGCGCGCGGCCAGCTCGAACACCCCCCTCAACCGGGTGCTCGAGACCGCCGCCCGGTTGGCGGGCTGTCGAATCCCGCTCGAACTCTCGCTCGAGACCTCCCCTCGGATCGCGGTTCGGGCCGGGCGCAGCTCGCTGATGCGCGTGCTCGTGAACCTGCTGAGCAACGCGGCCCACGCCATCGAGACCCTCGAAGATCCTCGCGGCGCCAAGGTTCGGATCTCGACCTGGGCCTCCGACGAGTTCGCCTTTGTCCAGATCGCCGACGACGGCCCTGGGATCCCGCCCGCGACCCGAGCTCAGATCTTCGAGCTGTTCTTCACCACCCACGGCGAGGGCACGGGCATCGGTCTGCACGTCTGCAAGACCCTGGTCACCGCTTGGGGAGGGATGATCCACGTCGACACGCGCGAGGGCGAGGGCGCGCGCTTCACCTTCAGCGTGCCCTTGGTCGGCGTGGACACCTGAGGGAGAGGCGAGCGCCCATGCCCACCCCGCGCACCCTGGTCCCGACAGACCTCGGCCGACTCACACCCATCGACGCGCTCGCCCTCGAGCCTGGAATGATCATCTGGGCCCGCTTTTGTGTGGTCGGCAAGGTCAGCCACGCGAGCCCGATCTGGAGCGTGCCGGTCACCGATCTCGACCGCGAGTTCGGCCACGCGCCCCACCACCGGGTGGTCCTGCAGTATCTGCCCCTGGCCGATCGGGTCGGGGAGCGGGTCCGCCGGGCCGTGGCCGCCGACGAGCAGGTCCAGCCCCGGGTTCGGGCGACCATCGACCTCCCCGGCGGGCTGACCTTGGTCCACGACCCGGTCGAGGGTGAGCACATCGGCGCCCAGCTCCCAGCCCGGGAGGCTCGGGCCCTGGCCCTGGCCCTGGCCGGCATGTTGCTGCGCCTGAACGAGGCCCAGGTTCGGGGGGTCAACCTGCGGATCACCGACCTGCGCCACAGCGAGGGTCGGTTCCGGCTCAAGGACTTCGAGCACCTGAGCCGGGCCGGCTCGGCCGAGCGAGACGTGGAGGGCCTGTGTGCGCTCCTGCGTCGGGCCGCCGGTCACCACCTCACCGACCTGCTCGAGCCCGCCCCGCGCAGCGCTGCGGAGCTCTGGAGCCGGGCCCAGTCCCTGACCCAGAGAGACGCCGATCCGGTCGGCACCCCCCTGCGCCAGCACCCGCCCTTCGTCGACCGGGACCGATCCCGCTCACAGCTCGACGCGGCCCTCACCGACGCCCAGATCGCCCGCTCCTCGGTGACCTTGGTGTGCGGCTCCCAGGGCGTGGGCAAGACCCGCCTGCTCCAGGAGTTCGCCAGCTCGCTGATCGCCGAAGACCGGGCCCTGGTGCTGCGTGGCGAGTACCTGCGCGGCTGTGGCGAGAGTCGGGGGGGGCTCCGGGGTGCACTCGGCCGCCTGCCCGAGGCCCTCGCCCTGTGTCCCCCCGAGTCGGGGGCCCGGGTCGTCTCTCGCTTGATCCGGCGCACCGGCGACCACGCTGGGGTCCTGGCCAGCTACGCCCCGGCCCTCACCGAGCTCCTCGGCGCGCCCGAGCGGCCCGCTTCGCTCGCACTCGAGGACGACTTCGCCCGCCACGCAGCCGCGATCGCCGATGGCATCCGCGGCATCGGGACCCAGACCCGGCCCCTGGTGCTCCTGCTCGACAACCTCCAATTCGCCGATCGCGGCTCGATCGCGATCTTGCGCCGGCTGCTGATCGAAGACCGGAGCCACCACACCATGATCGTCGCGGGGCTGTGTGGGCGAGCTCCCTCCGAGCTCGCCGATCCGGACGAGGGAGGGCACTGGAACCCACACCGCGATCCCCAGCTGCTGCTGCGCAAGATCGGCATCGATCCCCTGCGCGCCGAGGAGCTCGAGCAGCTGGTCGCCGCGGGCTTGCCGGGGCCCGTCGCCCGGCCCCGGGAGGTCGCCGAGGCCCTCTATGAAACCTGCGACGGCAACCCCCTGGTCGCCTGGGCGACCCTGCGATCGTGGATCGAGGGTGGGGTCTTGGTTCGTGGCGAGCGCGGGGCCTGGGAGCTGCGCCGGCGCAAGCTCGCCGGCACCAGCCCCGAGCGGGTGTTCGCCGAGCGGGTCGAGCGGGCCAGCCTCGACGAGCGCTGGCTGGGACTGCTCGCCGCCGTCGCGGGCAGCCACGTCGACGAGGCTTGGTTTCAGCGGGTCTCGGGCTGGGCTCCCGGGCGCGTGGCGTCGGCGGTCCAGGGCCTCGAGCGCCGCGGGCTCATGGGTGAGGCCGGCGAGACCAGCCTCCGCTTCCCCCACGAGCTGGTCCGCGACCTGCTGATCGCCCGCGTGCCCGCGGGCGAGGTCCGCAGAGCCCACGCCGACATCGCCAGCTGGCTGGCCTCGCTCGGACCTCGGGTCAGCCCGGCGCGGCTCGCCTACCACACCGATCGGGCCCTGGGCCAGGACTCGTCCAGCGACCCGCGCCTGATCGAGATGCACCTCGCCGCCGGCCGGGAAATGCTCGGTGTCTACGACCTCGAGCGCTCGGGTTGGCACTTCACTCGGGCCCTCGTCGAGACCGGCGACGGCCGGCTCGCGGCCTTCGAGGGCGCCGCCGACGTGGCCCTGCTCGGCGGCAACTACGACGAGGCGGCCCAGCGCTACGCCGAGGCCGTGGTCGAGGCCCGAGACCCGCTGACCGCCAGCCGGATCGCCTCCAAGGCGGTCCACGGTCTGTTTCGCAAGTCGGCGGCCAGCGAGGCCGCGGCCATCGCTCGCCTGGCTCTGGCCCAGGCCCACCGAGCCCTGCCCGAGAGCGACCTGGGCCGCCTCTTCGCCCTGGTCTGGGCCCACCTCGACCTCGCGCTGCGTGGCGACAACCTCGGCTCGACTCGCCCTGCCGCGCTCGCCGAGGGCCCCCAGACCGGCGCCCCCCCCAACAGCCCAAAACGAACGGATGAGCTCGCCGAGCAGCTGTGCTGGCTCTACGCGCGCATGGCCCTGGTCACCGCCTTGCGCGAGCCGAGCTCGGCCTGGCTGTGCCTGCTCCGGGGCATGCGCCTGGCCCGGGAACTCGACAGCCCCGCGGCGGCCAACGTGATCGCCCTATACGGGGCCAGCCTCGCTATCCGCGGAGACCTCGAGGTCGGCCGGCGACTCCTGGCCGAGGCCACCGAGCGGGGGCGGGCCGCGGGCAGCGACTGGGCCCAGGGCATGGTCACCTACATCAGGGGTAACTTCACCGAGCTGGCGACGGGCGCCTACTCGCAGGGCCTGGCCTCACTCGACGAGGCCATCGGTCATTTCAGGCGCACCGGAGATCTCTCGATCGCCGTCTCGAGCCTGTTTTTCAAGGCCGTCTACGGCCGTGATCGCGAACCCCTCTCGGTCGTCCATGGATGGCTCGACGAGGCCGCCGCCCTGTCCGAGGCCCAGGGCGACACCGTGGTCGACCTCGGCATCGACGCCCTGCGCCTCTACCTTCGCGCCCGGGCGGGGGCCCACGGTGTCGTCGAGGCCGCCACCTCACTCTCGGCCCGGACCTGCGCCCGGGACATGGTCAGCTTCGAAGACTACCTGCCCCACGCCTACCTGGCCCTGGCTCTGCTCGAGGTCGACGAGCCGGCCCGGGCCCGGGTCCAGATCGACCTGGCTATTCGCCGCATGATCGTCCGCCGACACATGCCCGAGTACGCCTTCGACCTGTGGGTGGCGATCGCCCTGGTCCTGGTTCAGACCCACTCCTCCCGCGGAGATCGCCGCCGCCTCGCTCGGGCCCTGCGCCGCCTCGACGCCGCCGCCCGCAGCTCACCTCGCCTGCGCGCCCTGGCCCTGATCGTCCGCCTCCGTCGGGCCCTGGCCGCGGGCCAATGCGAGGCCGCCGAGGCCCTGGCCGCCAGCGTGATCGCGGGATTCAGCGAACACGCCCAGACCCAGCCCGTGCTCGAGGCCCACCGCGCCCTGAGCGAGATCCTGCGTGGGAGCGACGTATTGGCCGCGCGCGAGCACCTCCGCCTCGCTCAGGGGATCTCCCGCGAGCTCGGGCTCGACGACGCCGCAGCCCGCGAGCGCGAGCTCGCTCAGGGTGCGATGGTCGACCTAGCGACCGAGGACGACGCACCCCGGACCCGGACCCGCGAGCGCAGCAGCCGAGCCCGCAGCGCGGCCTATCTCCGGGCCCTCGCCCGCAACGAGACGGTCGAGGTCGCGGCCGTGCTCGAGGCCTCGCGCCCGGTCCTGCTCGAGACCATCGGCAAGGTCCCCTGGGTATACCTGCGCGCCCAGCCCGAGCTGCGCGTCCACGGTGACCTGGTCGAGATCCAGTCGCTGCTCGTGCACCTGGCCCTGTGCGCCCGCGACAGCATCGACGCCCCCGAGCAGCTCCGGGCCGAGGGCAACCTGGCCCAGCTCGACGAGGCCCAGGCCGCGGCGATCCCCGGCGCCAGCGCGGGCAACTGGGGCCGCATCGCCGTGTCCGTGGTCGGAGCCGCAAACTCGGGCGGCGGGGTCACGGGTGGAGTCAGCGCGTGTCGCCAGGTCGCCACGCGCATGGGCGGGTTCCTCGACGTCGAGCAGGACGACTCGTGCCTGACCCTCTCGGTGTACCTGCCCCCCGAGAGCTCGGGGGCCGAGCAGATGGCCACCCAGGCGCGCGCCGAGGCCCTGGCTCAAAACCCGGTCGACGCCGAGCGACCCACGACCCAACCGGTGCTCGTCCTACACTCGGACTCCCTGCTGCGCGCGACCTTGACCAGCGCGATCTCCCGGCTCGGGCACGACGTCGAGCAGGCCGACCCCGAGTCCGCCGACCTGCGTAAATTCGCGGACGTGGGTGTGCTCTTTGTCCAGTCCGAGGCGCTCGCCGACTACGGCTCCCTGCTGCCCGCCGCCGAGGTCACCATCGAGATCGGCAGCCGCGGTGTGCAAGCCAGCGGCGACCACCCCCTGCTCCGGGTCCCCTTCGCCCTCGGCGAGCTCCGCCGCCTGCTCGAGAGTCCCTAGCAGTCCGTGGCGAGACCCGAACGGCCGTGGCGCTCGGGCTCGAATCTGGTGGAGTTCAGCGCGCGCGGCGAGCTCAGGGCGCCGCGGGTCGACCGCTGCGCTGCCACAAGAACCGAATGAAGTCGTTGCGCGACTTGAGCCCGAGCTTGCCGAAGGCCGCGGCCAGGAGCTGGCGCGTGCGGCTGTAGGACACCTTCATGGCCTTGGCGATGTCGGCGTCGGAGAGCCCCTCGGCGACCCCCGCGACGGCCTGGGCCTGCCGCGAGCTGAGCCCGAACTCGGCGGCCAAGAGGGCCAGGCGCTCACCCGAGTCGGCGCTGGTATCGGGGTTCTTCTCGTGGACCTGGGCCAGGCGCGCGCCCGCGCTCTCGGTGATCTCGCTCTGCACCGCGTCACCCTTGTGCTCGGCACAGATCCCACGCAGCAGCGCCCCACGCTCGACCGCTCGGTCGACGGCCAGACCGAGGCGCGCAGGATCGACCGGCTTGGCGAGGAACTCCGTCACCCCCAAGCCGGTGGCGATACGGGCGACCTTCGACTCGGGGTTTCCGGTCAACACTACGGTCGCGCAGGGGACCTCGCGGGTCCGGAGCTCGACGATCAGGTCGAGGCCGTTGCCGTCGGGCAGAGAGACGTCGAGCAGAGCGATGTGCGGCTCGTGGCGCTCGACCAACATCCGCGCCTGATCCAGGCGGGTCGCCCACAGGATCTTGGCGCCCCGATCTTCGAGGGCGATCCGCACCCACTTGGCAGCTCGCGGGTCGTCCTCGACCAGCAAGATGGTCACGCCTTCGAGGCTGGCGGTGTTCGATCCCACGGGAGCAGTGTAGCCCAAGGCGCGAGAGCGAACCTCACCCAGCGCGCAGCCGCAGGCCTGTCCCCAAGCCCAGCGACAGTGTTTTCGCGGCGCACAAAGGTCTGCTTGGCATACGCCGGATTCAGTCTTCGATAGACCGTCGGGCCCCAGCTTTCCCGGGCCCGACCGAAGGGCCAAGCACGAGCAGGGAGCCGAACCCGGCGATCACTCCGAACAGGGCAAGCAGCGGCCACCCGTGGCGCTCGAGCTGAGCGCGAGAAAACCGTGGGCCGCTCGCGACCTCGGCCCCGCCGAAACCCGGGATGTCGATCGCCCCCGGGTCGGCCCGGCAGCCAGGACCCTCGGGCAGCCAGGCGTAACCCGAGACGTAGGCCTGCAGGTCCAGGCCCCTGGCTCGGGCCTCGCTGGCGCGCTCGAACTCGACCGCCCGAACCCAGTCGGCGTGCTGAACCCAGGCGCTGGCGAGGCACAACATCGGCGCGGCCGCAGGGTGACCGGCGGGCAGGAGATCGGCCGCGGCCTCGGCCAAGTCCGCGGCCGCGTAGCGATAGTGAAAGCGCGCACTCGGGCGGGGCGGAGCCGGAGCAGCGACCCGCCCACGCTCAGCTCGGCGCGGCGCGCTCAGACCCTCGAGGTGCGCGCGTGTGGACCACAGATCGTCGGGCTTGTACCGACCCCCATGGAGGGTCCAGTCGGGGCCGAGCTCCGTGCCCAGGAGCTCCATACCCAGGGTCCGGGTCCGCTCGGCCACCTCCCACAGCGCCCGGGCCTCCGCGCTCGACCCGGCGAACAGCCGTCCCCGCCCGGCCAGCGCCGACGCAAACGCGAGGCCCCGGGCCTGGGCCCTCGCCGCAGGCTGGAGCGCGGTCGGGTAGTAGGGCAGGGCCCCCTTCCAGTCCCCGCCGCGAGCCATCCGACGGGCCAGCAGCCACCGTATTCGGGCCCCGACCGCCCCCGGCGGAACGAAATCGTCGAGCGCAGCGCTCTCGCCCGCGGCGGGCGAGCCGGCCCGTTCGCCCGCGCTCGGGTCGCCCGGAAAATGGGCGTCGACCGTGGCCTGGAGCTCGTCGAGGGTCAACACGGACTCGGCGATGTAGGCCGCGTCGAGCATGCTCTGGGCCCGCTCGAAGGCGAGCAGGGCATCGACGAAGCGACCGTCCTGGACCAGGAGCACGCCGAGCTCGGCGGCCGTCGCCCGGGCGGCCTCCGGGGCGGGCCCAGAGGACTCGCCGAAGCGGCCGTCTCGGGTCCGCAGCTCGGGCTCCCCCTGGGCCGAGGCCCCTCGCATCTGGGCCTCGACCCAGGCCAGCTCCCGGCTCGCGGCCGCGACATCCCCCGAACGCAGCTCGAGCTTGGCCGCGACCCAGCGCGCCAGCCAGTCGTCGGTGCCGGCCAGCGCCGCCCACCGCCCGGCCTCGTCGAGGTCGTTGCTCTGGTAGCTCGTCCAGGCCATGGGCCCGGCCGAGCTCACCTGGGCATCGGGCTCGACCTCCGCCTCGAGGGCCTCCAGCCACCGCTGGCGAGCCCGGTCTCGAGTGGCCGCCTCCGGGTTGGCGGCCAGCCACACCCCGGCCAGCGCCCGGCTCAGCGGGTCTCTCGCCATCGCCCTCAAGCGCGCCCGACCGCCGTTCTTCGGCTCGACCTCGAAGGCCCTGCGCAGGGCGATCGCCAGCGAGGGTGGAGCCCCGATCTGCCCGGTCTCGACCTGGCGCGCGTAGAGGTGCAGGGCCCGCACGACATCACCCTCGCGCTCGAGCCAGCAGCGGGCCTGCTCGCCCCAGCTCGCCGCGGCCAGACCTTGGCTATCGACGAACCCCACGGCAGCGAGCTCCCGGACTTGGGCCCAGGCCCGATCTTCCACGTCGCAGCCCGAGCTCCCCGCCTGGTCCTGGGCGAGCATGTAGGCCGCCCACACGGTCTTGTAGCGCCGCATGTTCGCGGGCAGTGCCAGGAGCTCGCGCCAGACCACCTGCGCCTCCGAGCGCTCGCCCGAGCGCCAGGCCACCGCGCCTCCCAGGTAACGGCTGAACTCGGCCGGGAGCGCCGCCACGACGGCGGAGAACTCTGGATCCGACGCCCACCCCGAGACGGTTTCGCTCTCACTCTCACTCTCACTCTCACTCTCGCTCTCGACTCGCTCGCGCAGCGCCGACCACTGCGCGGACAAGGTCGCTATCTGCTCGTCGTCGCGGCCCGCGGCTCGCAGCGCCGCGGCGACATCGAGGGCCTCCGCGTCGGCAGCCGAGCGCGTGTTTGCCCTCGGGAGCCCGGCCGCACCACCCTTGGGCCCATTCTCCTCCGCCCCCCAGACAACCCGCGCGACCGCACTCGGGAAGCTCAGGGGCGAGGCCGCACACAGCTCGGCCTCGCCGGCGGTGAGCATGGCCCGCGGGAGGTCGGGAGCGCAGGCCTGCGCCGGGTCCGCCCAAACCATGGCCAGCGCAGCCGTGTTCAGCCACACCCCCAACACCAACCCCAATCCCCGAGCTCGATACGGCCACGCGTCGGCGCCCCTCTGTCGTTTCTTCGAGGTCGGATTCGGGGGCGTAGTACGGAGCGTGGAAGTCGGGCGAATCATGCGGGCTTCGGTCCATTCATGGGTGACACGGGGGCAGGGCCGCCCCGTGCTCGTCGATCGCTGCGACCTGGGCGGCGGGATCCAAGCGCAGCCAGCCGACCACCCGCACCTGCCCAGGAGCCAGGCGCTGGTGCACGCTCGGCGTGAGTGTCAGCTGGGATGAGGAGTCGGCCGACCGCGCGAGCGAGAACTCGGCCTGGCCGTGGCTCGCCAAAAGATCCGCCCCCGGCTCGAGCTCGAGCTCGTGGGGTGCGTCGAGCCAAGCGTCGACGCGACCGTCGTTCTCGAGTCGGAGTTCAAACAGCCCCGGGGTCTCCGGTGGGGCCGCCGTACACAGCCTGAGCGTGGGCTCGAGCGATCCAAGATCGAGTCTCGGTCCCGGCTCGAGTTCCGGCCCCGGCTCGAGTTCCGACCCCGATCCGCGGACCGCATCGAAGGTCCGCCATGACCAGGCCAAGCGATCGCCCTCGACCGGTAGGCGAAACCACACCAGCCCGGCCATCGCCGCGGGTCTGTCGGCGGTCCATCCGTCGACGAGCGCGGCGACCACCGCCGGCGGCGAGCCCACGCGACGAAAGCTGGTCAAGCTCGGGTTGGCCGGGGCCTGTTCGCCCGCGACTCGGAAGCCAGACCGACCTGACCGACCGGACCGACCGGACCGGACTGACCGGACTGGGCTCAGGAGGTAATCGTAGGTCGGCAGCGCGACTTGAAAGCGCGGCGCCCCACCCCGCGCATCGACGATCCGCGCCGCCCGCTCGACCGCCCTCGAGGCAGCCTCGATGTCTATCAACGCCCGACCGCCGCTTGGGTCGAGACCGTGGACCTGCAGCACCCAGGCGTCACACAGCTCGAGCAGGGCCGGGAACTCGGGGCGCCCGAGCCAGTCGGGCAGGGCCGTGATCGTCAGCGGCGTGTCGCCCGTGTGCGCGCGGACGGCCTCCAGCCAGCGCCCATACCCAGCCAACTGCGCGCTCCCGGCATCGAAGTCGATCTGAAGCTCGGCCAGTTCCAAGCCCGCGCTCCGAGCCTTGGCGAGCTGCCCGTCGACCGCGGCCAACAGGGGCTCGAGCACCTGGTCGTCCGGGCCCGTGAACGGCCCCGACCACGGACCCACACGGATCACCAGCCCGAGCGCCCGAACCCGGGCGAGCGCCCCCGGGTCCCAGCCCACCGCCTGAACCTCGACGGCCCCGTGACCCGGACCCCCACGGGTGTCGAGTTCGGCCGCCAAGATCGACACGGCCCCGAGGTCCTCGCGTGCCGCGGCCTCGTCCAGGGCCGCTCGCACCGGCGCCCCCCAGCTGCGCTGCCACAGGTAGGCGCTCTGGGTGAGCGGTCCTCGACTGCGCTCGACGTCGGCGCGCGCGCTGTGTCCCTCCTGCTCGCCGACCTCCACCCCGCAGCCCACCGCGAGCACACACGCGACCAGCCCCAAACCCAATCTCGAACCCAGATTCAGATTCAGGCCGAACCGAGCGCGGGCTCGCCCGCCCGGCGTCTCTGGGCAGCGCCGCTCTCGGATCGCGCCCATAGGGGCACCCGAAGCGAGACATACGAGTGTCCCCATGGACGGGGCCACGCGCCAGACCACGCCCCTATTCCCCCTATTGTCCACATTCTGTTCTCGCTTCGATTTCTGATTCCGATCTCCCATCTCCCATCTCCCATCGGCGAGCGGCGAGCGATTTCTGGTCCGACGCCTGTCCGCGTGCAGCTCGTGCAGCTCGCGCGCAGGACAGGCGCTCGGGCATCGCGGTGACGTTGCTCACCCCTTCTTGTCGGCGCCCACTCTCAGAGCCGTCGCCGGGGGATTCTCCCCACTCCAGCGAAGGGCTAAGTTGGCGGTCATGCCGTACAAGCTCGTCACGCTCGGTGGAGACGGAACTGGACCCGAAGTCATGCGCGAGGGGCTCAAGGTCCTCGACGCAGTCTCGAAGCCCCTCGGCATCGAGTGGGCCATCGAAGACATCGCCTGTGGCGGCCGGTACTACCTCGAGCACGGCGACCTCGACTGGCCCGCCGACTCTCAAGATCGCTGCGCCGCGGCCGACCTGATCTTGCTGGGCGCGGTCGGCTGGCCCGACCCCGAGGGCACGGGCGGACCGGTGCTCATGACCGACGGCAAGATGGCCGGGTTCTCGCCGGTCATCGGCAACCGCATGCAGCTCAACCTCTACGCCAACGTCCGGCCGATCAAGCTCTACCCCGGCGTCGCCCACCGCATCCACGGTGGCCACAAGCAGATCTGGGAGGCCGGCAAGGTCGACATGGTGATCATCCGGGAGAACACGGAGGGCCTCTACGCGCCCACCGGCGGCATCCTGGCTCCGGGCGGCAAGGCCGATGTCGCCATCGACACCCGCGTGATCACCCGCCGGGCCTCCGAGCAGGTCATCCGCCACGCCTTCGAGCTGTGCAAGCTCCGGGGTGAGCAGGGCATCGGCGGCGCGCCCAAGGACGGCAAGCTCCGGGTCACCGCGATCATCAAGGACAACGTGCTCAAGGGCTGCCAGATGTTCCGTGACATCTTCTTCGAGATCGGCGCCGAGTACCCGGAGATCGAGAAGGACACGGCCATCGTCGACGCCTTCACCCAGTGGCTCATCGGCCAGCCCGAGTACTACGACGTGTGTGTGACCACCAACATGTTCGGCGACATCGTCACCGACTTGGCCTCCACCCTTCAGGGCGGCATGGGCATGGCCGTGGGCGCCAACATCGGCAAGGACCACGCCATGTTCGAGCCCATCCACGGCAGCGCGCCCAAACACGCCGGCAAGGACAAGGTCAACCCGATCGCCATGATCCTCGCGGTCAAGGAGGGGCTCGAGTGGCTCGGCAGCCGCAAGAACGACGACAAGCTGCTGACCGCCGCCCGGGCGATCGAGGCCGCCGTGGTCGAGACCCTCGAGTCCGGCGAGACCCTGACCTACGACCTGGTCGGCAACGACAAGGCCGCCAAGTGCAGCGAGGTCGGCACCGCCATCGCTCAGGCCGCGGCCCGCAAGCTCGGGTGAGCACCCCCCGAACCCGGGTTCGAACCCGAGACCTGGGCAGAGGGCCACGGTCGTGACCCTCGACCTCGGCCTCGCGCTCGAGTCGGAGGACCCACGGCTCGCGCCCTTTTTTGTGCTCCGCGGCGCGGCCCCTCCGGCTCCAGCCCCGACCTTCGTAGTCGAGGGCGCGCTCCCGACCGCGCGCCTGCTCGCCGACGGCTCCGCCCGAGGCTTTCGAGCCCGAGCCCTGGTCTGCACGCCCACCCACCGAGCTCGGCTCGAAGACGCGGGCCTGCTCCCGCCTGATCTCCCCGTCTTCGAGGGCTCCCGGGCTCAGCTGGCGACGCTCGCCGGCTTCGATTTCCACCGCGGTGTGCTGGCCTGCGCCGATGTGCCCGAAGTCCTGCGGGGGGGACCGGGTGGGGCGCTCTCGCCCCCCGCCCTCGACGCGCTCCGGGCCCGGCCTCGGCTGACCGTCGTGGTCGCCAGCGGGCTCGCCGATCCGCGCAACCTCGGCGCCGTGATCCGCAACGCCGCCGCCTTCGACGTCGACTTGGTGGTCATCGATGCCAAGGGTGCGGACCCCCTGAGCCGGCTCGCCATCCGGGCCAGCGTGGGCAACGTGTTTCGGGTGCCCATGATCCGGAGCGCCGACCTCGACGCTTCGATCAAAGAGCTGCGCACCGAGCTCCCGGCCACGGTCATCGCCAGCACCCCGTCCGCGAGCACCGAGCTGCGCGCCTACGCGCGCCCCCGCCGGGTCCTGCTCATGGTCGGCAACGAGGGCCAGGGCCTGTCCGCGAGCCAGCTCGAGCACGCCGATCAGCGCCTGCGGATCGCTGTCGCCCCCGGCTCGGATTCGGTCAACGTGGCCGCTGCGACCGCGATCTTGCTGCACGCCCTGAGCGTGTAGAATCGTCGTGTGCGCGGGGCCGAGAGCAGCGATGCGAGGGCCCCTGGGGGAGCCGGCGGGGTCGATGGGACCGGGGAGCTCGACGACCCGGCTCTCGACGACGCCAGCGTCCTGTCCAGCATCGCCGACGAGCTCGAGGCCGAGGGCCTGTCGGTCGAGGAGCTGCGCGGGCTCAGCCAAGAGCTCGCCGTGATCGAAAAACCTCCCGGCCTGCTCCGCCGGATGACCGCCCGGGCCCGAGAGATCGCCCGCCGGCAGTGGTCCCACATCGTCGGCGAGCTCCACGAGAGCCGCGAGGCCATGGCCCTGATCTCGACCCAGGTCCGGGGCGAGCGCGAGCTCAGCGACAACGAGCGCGCCCAGGTCCGGGAGCAGCTCCTGGATCTGGTCCGGGTCGTCCCCGCGGGGCTCATCGCCGCCGCCAACTCGGCGCTCCCGGTTCCGGGCACCTCCGTGCTCACCCCCTGGCTGCTCGTCCGCCTCGGGCTCATGCCCTCGCGCTGGCGCGAGGCTCACCTCCTCGACCAGCTCCACAAACAGGGCGAAATCCTGCGCCGCACCGGCCACGCCGACAAGGCCGAGCAGATCGCCCTCATTGTCGAACACCTCGAAGACGAGGCCGACGAGCGTGAACAGATCCACCGCGACGGCGCCCTCTTGACCCACTGGGACCAGAACCAAAACGGCGTCTGGGACGACGACGAACGGGCCGCCTACCAGGCCGAGGTCGAGCGTGTCCGCGAGCTCGCCCACCTCCACGCCGCCCGCAAGCGCTGGTTCTTCGAGCACGAGGGCGAGGTCTACGGGGCCGCGCGCCTCTCGGAGCTCGACGATCTCGAAGACGCCGCCAAGAGCCTCCTGGTCTGCTTCGACGGCAAGACCGGCTGGGTCGCCCTCGAGCACATCCTGAGCTAGCGCGGCGCGGGACCCCTATAAAGGAAGTCGCACCCGTCCCTCGGGACGGGCCTCCAGTCTGGTGTCGTTTCGGGCCTCCAGCCCGGGGACGCCAAGGCCCGCGGGCCTGTCTGAAGTCGCCATATTCGCACCAGGCCCCATTTGGGCCAAAGTTAATCGGAATCGTTATTGCGAGCCCGAATTCATATAGTGCTCAATCTCACTGACGAAGTTCGTGTCAGTACGGTGGCTCTCGACCCTGCCCCAAGTAGGCTCAGAACATCCGAATTCAGCACTTCCCCGACCTGGGGCACCGCCGATCACGCAGCTGACAAAAGTTTCGTCAGCTCAGGTGCCCAACCGACGAACCTGTCGTCAGTCGACCACCCGATCGGGCTCAGAATCCAACACAGCGCCTGGCACGATATGTGCTTTTGGTTTGCACACTGCTTTTGTGCACTGACATCAGTCCCTCGTGAGGGCTGACTGCAATCGTATTCGAGGAACATCATGTCGAACTTCACCTTCCGAGGAACCATCGTCGATCGCACCGGCGAGCCGCTAGCCGGCCACATCGTCACCGTCTTTTGCAAGACGACAGTCCGTGACTTCGACGCTCGCCAGCCTACCGCGACCACCGATCCCAGCGGGGCCTATACGATCTCGTTCACCTGGTCCGACGTCGAACACGGCGATTTCGAGGTCGCGGTCCACGATGGCGCCTCGGTCGAGGTCGGTCGCTCGGTCACGCTCTGGGGCCTCGAAGACGGGGTCCATCAGGTCGATATCGTCGCGGGAAGCCTGGCCTACCGGGGCCGATCAGAGTTCCGCAGAGTCGACGTCGCCGCCAAACCTCTGGCCTACGACGGGCCCACGCAGATCCCCTATCGGGACCTCGCGCTCGCCGACATCGACTACCTCGCGGGCAAGGCCGAGCACCCCCCCTCGGTCATAGCGACCTTCATCCACGCCCACCGGCTGGCCTATCTAGCGACCAGTGTGCCGGCAGACGCCTTCTACGGCATGTTGCGCAGCGGCCTCTCGGCCGAGCTCTCCGAGCTCTTGGCGCAGGGGCCCGAGGTCCAGCGCGGGGCCCTCGACCGGGCCGTGGCCCGGAACCTGATCGACGATCCGGGCGGCGCGACCTTGGACACCTATGTCGCCGCTCTCGACGCGCTGGCGATCGACTCGGCGGTCTGGACCGACGCCATCACCGGCGACAGCTCCAAGTTCCGGAAGATGATCGACTCGGCCCAGCGCCCCAGCGAGGGAGCCGAGAGCGTGCAGCGGGCCTTCCTCGCCAAGTACGTCGCCCACACGGGCGACCTCGACAGCTTCTGGCAGGCGGTCATCGACGACGCCGGCCTGGGTCAGGCCGTCCACGACACCTACAAGTGGTGCCTGCAGATCCAGGCGGTCTGCAACGGCCACCAAGAGCTCATCGATGTCCTCCACGCCAAGCGCAACGACAACATGGATCCGGTCGATGTGTTCGCCGACCTGGCGACGATCGACATCGACGGCTGGAAAGCTCTGATCAATCCCGGGGTCGGGGCTGGGGTCGGGGTCCCGGACACGATCCCGACCACGTGGGACGAGGCCGACCGGATCCAGCGCTACGCCGAGACCATCGCGCGCTTGGTCTCCGACACCGCACCCACCCGGGTCGTGCACGAACGCATCAAGCGAGATTCGGCCGAGCTCTCCGGCGGCCCGGACCTCGACACTTTCTTTTCCGACAACCCCGACTTCGACCTGCGTGATGGCGTGTTCCAGCGCTACCTCGAGGCCAACCCCACCGCCCTCAGCACGGTCCCGACCACGGCCGGCCGGCGCGACGCCTGTGAGGCCAACCTCAAGATCATCCAGCGCCTGGGCTACGTCGCTCCGCGCGGCTCGACCTACGACACGATCAAACCCCTGTACAAGGCCGGGATTCGCTCGGCCGCCGACATCGATGCCATCGGTCCGGTCGCGTTTGTGCGCCGCTTCGCCGACGACCTCGGTCCGGCGCCGCTCGGGCGCATTCGTGCGCGAGCGATCTACGACCGCGCGTCGCACGTCTACGGGATGACCCTCGCCCTGGTCAGCAAGTACGCGCCGGCCTTCAACCGCGTGCCCCTGAACAGGGTGGCGGCGCCGAACATCCTGCCCTCGACGGCCCCCGATCTCGAGTCTCTGTTCGGGTCGATGGACTTTTGCGGCTGCGAGCACTGCCGATCCGTGTTCAGCCCGGCGGCCTACATGGTCGACCTGCTCCAGTTCCTGCGCCAGCAACCCGGCACCGGCCTCGACGACGCGCTCACGGACCTGCAGGGGCGGCGACCCGACATCACCAAGATCGATCTGAGCTGCGCCAACGCGAGCACCCCCCTCCCCTACATCGACCTGGTCAACGAGCTGCTCGAGACCCGGGTCTCGAGCGGGCCCGCGGCGAGCGACGAACACTGGCAGACCACCTGGACCGCCGACGAACTCGCGCTCCGGCCCGAGCGGCGCGACGACGGTGCCTACGCCGAACTGATCACCGCCGCCTACCCCTGGCACCTGCCCTTCGACCGGGCCCGCGCGGAGGCCGACCTCTACCTCGGGGAGATCGGCGTCGCGCGACACACGATCCTCGAGACCTTCTCGGCGGCCCCCGACGCCGACGCCCTCTCGCGTGCGCGCCTGGGTCTGTCACAGGCCATGGGGGCGGCGATCACCGGTGGTCCAGGCGCCTCCACGCTCGAGTCTTGGAACGGTCACAACGCCGCCGCCTTGACCTCTGTCTCGCAGGTGCTCGAGATCTCGGGGCAGACCTTCGACGCGCTGAAGATCATCCTCGCGACGACCTTTGTCGGGACCGGGCTCAGCCTGACCTTCGCCGCCTTTCCCGACGACTGCGACCTCGACATGGCCGGCATCTCGGGTCTGAGTAACCCCCACCTCGAGCGATGGCATCGCTTCGTCCGGCTGCAGCGCGCCCTCGGCTGGACCGCCTATACCCTCGACGCCGCCCTGCGGGCGCTCGCGCCGGTCGTGGACACGCTCGACACGGCCTTTCTCCGCCGCCTCGGCGCCGCGGTGGTCCTCGGCGAACGGCTGGGCATCGAGGGCCTCGATCTCTTTGGCCTGTGGGCCGACATCGACATCTCCCCGCGGCCGGAAGACCCCGACGCGGCCTCGCTCTACACCTCCTTGTTCCTCGATCGCTCGCTCGTCGGCGATCCCTCGAGCTCGAACTTCGCGCTCGCCGGATCCGAGCTCGCCTCGACCACCGACAGCCTCGACGACGACTCCCGCGCGACGGTCGCTATGGCGGGCCTCCGGGTCTCGGCCACCGAGCTGAGCCAGCTGGTCCAGTGGCTCAGTTCGGCGGGCCTGCCCGCCGACTCCCAGACGACGCTGGAGATCCTCTCGGCGGCGCGGCGGCGAGTCACCCTCGCCCGGGCTCTCGGCATCGCTATCGCCGAGCTGCGCCGGCTGGTCGACCTCTCCGGCATCGACCCCTTCCACACCGCGGCCACCATCGACGACCTGAGCGCCTTTCTCGACGCGGTCGACGTGGTCCTCGACTCGGCCTTCTCCGCGGAGGCCCTCGACTACTTCATCGCCAACGTCGATCCGAGCGCGCCCGGCATCGAGATCGATGCCCTCGCAAGCACCGCCCTGCTCGGCGCCCTCGACCGACAGCTCGATGCCGTCGGCGAGCGCTACGCCATCACCCCAGACCCCAGCGGCGCCCGCCTTCCCGACGCCCTGGCCGAGTACCTCCCGGCCAGCGACCCGGCCGACCTCGAGGCCGACACCAAGCGACTCGACGCGATCATGGCGGTCGTCGCCGGGACCTCCGCCCGGTCCGAAGTCGATCAGAACGCCACGATCGCCGACCAGATGAGCACCTTCCTCGCCAACGTGGCGACCACTCAGGCGTTTTTGGTAGGCGGCGCGCAAGAGGATGATCGCGCGCTTCGCTACCAGCATGTGCTCGACGATCTGCTCCCTCGGCTCGAGGCCAGGGCCCGCCGCGCGACCACCATCCAGCTGCTCTCGGAGGGCTTCGGCCTGGCGGTCGACATCGGCGAGCTGCTGCTCGTCGAGCGCATGCAGGGCCCCGGGGCCGTCGCGCTCGTCGAGGTCTTCGAGGGCGGCCACAACCTCGACACCAACGGCGACCCCACCGCGACCGCCGGCCAAGCGCTCGTCCGCCTTTACAAGGCCGGTGCCCTCGTGCTCGGCCACGGGATCGACGCCGCAGGTCTCACCTACCTCTACGGCCCGGACGCCCCATCGCCGCTCCCCTGGATCGACCTCGACGATCTGAGCGCCGGCGGCCCATCCACCGTCAGCTTCGCCAGCTGGCTGCGCCTCGCCGCGGTCGCTCGCTCCCGCAGGGCGATCGCCGGTCATCCCGACACCCTCGAGGCCATCCGCGATGCCGGCGACGTCGCTCAGGTCGACGGCATCCTCGCCGAGCGCGGCGGCTGGCGCCTCGAAGACGTCGGCCAGGTCCGCAGCGAGCTCGGATTCTCGGCGGTCACCGCCTTCGACGACGAGCTCGCCTTCCTCACCGTCGTCGAAGCGATGGCGCCGGTCGAGAACACGGGGATCTCCGCGGCCAAGCTCTCCCTCTGGGCCGGGACCGAAGCCACCGCGGCCGAAGCCGAGGCCCTCCGCGTCGCCCTCCGCTCGCGCCACAGCGACGCATCGTGGGCCAGCACCGGCAAGGCCTTGCAAGACGGCCTGCGCGAGCTCCAGCGCGCGGCCCTCGTCGCCTACCTGATCGCCAACGGCGACGGCAGCGTCGACTTCGGCAACGAGAACGATCTCTACGCCCACTACCTGCTCGACGTCGAGATGAGCGCGTGCGCGAGCACCAGCCGGATCAAGCTCGCCCTGAGCTCGATCCAGCTGTTCATCCAGCGAGTGTTCCTCAACCTCGAAGATCCGATCCAGTTTGGGGCCGACGCCGCCGTCCAGTACCGGTGGATGAAGAACTACCGGGTCTGGGAGGCCAACCGAAAGGTGTTTCTCTACCCCGAGAACTGGGTCGAGCCCGAGCTGCGCACGGACAAATCGGCCCTCTACGGCGAACTCGAGGCCACCCTCTCCCAGGACGACCCGAGCGAGGAGCTGACCGAGAAGGCCTACCTCCGCTACCTCGAGCAACTCGACGCGATCGCCAAGCCCGAGGTCATGGGCATGGTCCGCGAACGCGTGAATGGTTCGGGCGAAGTCTTGGTCGATCGACTGCACGTGCTCGCTCGAACCCGGGGCGCACCCCACCGGTGGTTGTATCGAACCCAGGAAGACCGGCGGTTTTGGACCCCATGGGTCACCCTGGCCGCCGACATCGAGGGCGAACACGCGATCCCGGTGGTCTTCAACGGACGCCTCTACATCATGTGGGCGACCTTCCAGCTCGCCGGTGAGGAGGTCAGCGAGGTCCACGAAGAGGCGGTACCCAAGGCGGGGGCGGGCCTCGTCGAGATCGCCCTCAACTGGACCGAGCGCCGCTTCGGGGAGTGGGGCGACGTGCGGACCAGTCCGGCCTTCAAGTCCCCGACCGTCATTCAGCGTTGGGAGCTCCAAAAATTTCAAGACCAGATCAGCCTGTCCACACGCAGCGTGAACAGCGATTCGTCGGGGCGGCTCTCGCTCGAGGTCGCCGTCCGGACGTTCGTGGGGCATCACAACAGCAACCGGATCGGCTCGCTGTTGACTCTGGGTCGCTTCATCATGGAGGCGACAGACGACGAGTTCGTCGCCCAGGCCCACCCGCCCGACGGCGCTGTCGAGAGCTGGGCCCACAAAGAGAACGGCCTCATCCTCGTGGGCCAGACCTTGACCACGGTCGACGACACCCCCGAGAAGCTGCAGCTCTCGACGGAGGAGTCTCGCTGGCCCCACCGGACCCAGACCCAGGTGATCTTTGCCGATCCGCCAAAGGGGTACCGGCTGATGTTCGCGCAGACGGACAAGCCGGGGATCGTGGAGTCGACCGGCTTCTTCTTTCAGGACCGGTGGCGCAGCTTGTTCATCGAGCCGCGGGACCTCCACGGCATGCGCCTCAAGAGGATCGACGACGTCGATCCAGCCGACATCGACGCGGCGCCCTGGCTCGAACAGGCCGGACTCCAGCTCGCCCCTCCGGTGGTCGACATCGGCCCCAAGCCGCTTCAGATCGCCCCGAAGATCCTCGAGCTGGACGGCCTCCAGGTCAAGACCTCGACCTATGCAGGGCTCCCGGGCATGCTCGGATCGAATATGGTCGCAGCCAGCGACTGGGCCGACCAACAAGTGGTCGCGCTGGCCAGTCAAGAGCAGGCCAAGACGCTCCAGGTCTTCGACACGGTGGCGACCTTCAAGGCGACCCTGGCCACCCTCCCGTGGATGGGAAAACGCTTCCGCGCCCAGGTCTTCGAGCACCCCTACACCGATGTGTTCATTGGAGAGGTCCGCGCCAACGGGGTCGAGGGGCTGCTCTCACCACCCGAGGGACAGAGCGTCGAGGGGCTCGCGCGCCAACAGCTCTCGGACACCATCTTCAGCGCCGAGCGCTACGACCCGAAGGTCCTGGACACCCCCTACCCGGAGGCCGATATCGACTTCAGCGTAGGGGGGGCCTACAGCATCTACAACTGGGAGCTGTTCTTCCACGCCCCCCTGCTGCTGGGCAAGCGACTCACGACCAACCAGCGCTTCGCAGAGGCGGACACCTGGCTGCGCAAGATCTTCGATCCGACCGCGAGTGACGGCGACGCGCCCGCGCGCTACTGGAAGATCAAGCCGTTCTTCGAGAGCGCTCAGCCGTCCTCGATCCACGAGCTCCTGCTCCTGCTCCAGTACAGCGGAACCGACGAGGAGATGCTCGGCGCTCGCGAGGCTTTCGAGGATCAGATCTGGCGTTGGCGTCGAAACCCCTTCGACCCCCACCTCATCGCCGGCATGCGCGATGGGACCTACCAGCGGGCCGTCGTCATGGCCTATCTCGACAACTTGATCGCCTGGGGCGACAGCCTGTTCGCCGGGGACAGCATCGAAGCGATCAACGAGGCGACCCAGCTCTACATTCTCGCCCAGAACATCCTGGGCCCACGCCCGACCATGGTCGACGCGCACGGCGAGCCCACACCCTTGAACTTCGAGGAGCTGGAGACCGGCGGCCTCGATGCCTTCAGCAACGCCGTGGTCGAGCTCGAGAACTACACGCTGGGCTCCTTCGCCCACATCGGTCTGCTCCAGCAAGACACCGACTCGGGGACGGGGACCGCCGCCAACGCGGCCCGTGTTCCACATACCTGGTACTTCTGTGTGCCCCCGAACGACAAATTGCTCGGCTACTGGGACACGGTCGACGACCGCCTCGCCAAGATCCGGCACTGCCAAAACCTCGAGGGCATCGAGCGCAAGCTCGCCCTCTTCCAAGCCCCGCTGGATCCGAGCGCGCTGGTCTCGGCTGCTGCGCTCGGGGGGGACTTTGGATCGGCTTTGGCGGCGATCTCGGGTCGCTCACCCACACATCGATTCCGGGTCTTGCTCGGGAAGGCGTTGGAGCTGGCGACCGAAGTTCGGACCCTCGGCGCGACCTTGCTGCAGGCGCTCGAGAAGAAGGACGCGGCGGCCTTGGCTCAGCTGCGCGCGAACCAGGAGCCGGCCTTGTTGGAGAGGGTCCGGGCGGCCCACGAACTTCGTATCGAGCATGCAGAGCGGGCCGTGATCGCAGCCGACACCTCACGGGCCTCCGTCCGCAGGCGCTTCAGGCACTTCAAGCGCCTGATCGTCGGCGACGGCTCGGCCGAGGACGACGAGAAAGTCGACAGGTCCGCAGCGGAGCGCAGTCAACTCAAGGCGATCGCGTCCGCAAAATCGGAGATCTTCAGCGCGATCACCTGGAACCAAGGCCAGCGCCAGATGGGATTGGCACCAAACATCCAACTCGGGATTAAGGGGGCCGGGGGGACCCCGGTCTCCACCTTTATTTGGGGAGGCAGCCAGATTGCGAACGCCATGTCCGCACATGCGTCGATCCATCAGCACCGGTCGACGATCCAAAACCTGAGGGCAAGCGCGAGTGCCACCAACGCATCTTACGACCGCCGGCTAGAGGAATGGAGGTGGCAGGTCACCGCCGCGGAGTACCAGATCCGAGAGATCGAGGCACAAGTCGAGGTCGCGCAGATCCAGGTCGAAGTCGCCAAGGCCGAGCTTCACACCCACGAGCGGCGCATCGAGGACGCCCAGGCCGTAGTCGCGTTCATGCAGTCTCGCTACACCAACGACGAGCTCTATGGATGGATGGCCGGCGCGATCAAGCAGGTCTACAAGCAGGCCTACAACCTCGCGTTTCGCATGGCCCTGGGCGCCGAGCGGGCCTACCGCTTCGAGCTCCAGCGCGACGACACCTTCCTCGGCTACGGCTACTGGGATCAACAGCGCGCCGGTCTGCTCGCCGGTGACCTGCTCGTTCAAGACCTGCGCCGCATGGACGCGGCCTACCTCGACAACCACGAGCGCGAGTACGAGCTGACCAAGGTCATCTCGCTGGCCAAGGTCGATCCTTACGCGCTCGCGGTCCTGCGCGAGACCGGCAGCTGCTACTTCTCGGTCCCCGAGTGGGTCTACGACCTCGATCACCCCGGCCAGCTGCGCCGGCGGATCAAGTCGGTGAGCGTGGCCATGCCCGCTGTGGCCGGCCCGCACGTCGGGGGTGGCTGCACCTTGACCCTCGAGTCGAGCAAGATGCGAGTCACGGCCGGCGGCGGTGGCTACGAAGAGGACACCGAGAGCGAAGACGGCCGCTTCGTCTACCGCTACGGCCAGGTCGAGCGCATCGCCACCAGCTCCGGGCGAGACAGCAGCGGGCTGTTCGAGCCCAGCTTGCAAGGCCCGCGCTACCTGCCCTTCGAGGGCGCCGGAGCCCTGAGCACCTGGCACGTGGAGCTGCCCGGGGAGTTTCGCCAGTTCGACTACGAATCGATCGGCGACCTGTTGCTGACGGTCCGCTACATGGCGCGCGAGGGCGGGGCCGCGCAGGCCCAGGCCGCACAGGACAGCCTGGCCTCGGTCAGCGCCGCCCAGACCTACCTGGGACAGGCGGGCGCGGGGACGGGTCCTGCGATGATGCTGCGGGCCTCGGTGGACTTCGCGGAC
>Ga0256845_1000650_pt1 | contig 31534 bp, 35 predicted proteins | sample RiftiametaG_FD_189101 | JGI IMG/M metagenome (GOLD analysis project Ga0256845, IMG submission 189101) | Tube worm associated microbial communities from hydrothermal vent at the East Pacific Rise, Pacific Ocean - Riftia | ecosystem: Host-associated > Annelida > Integument > Unclassified ...
GAAGCTTGCGCCCAGCTCGGCGAGCGCCTGCCGGACTGCGACCTCTATGTCACCCTAGAGCCCTGCCCCATGTGCGCCGCCGCCCTCAGCTTCGCCCGCATCCGCAGGCTTTACTATGCGGCTAGCGACCCGAAATCCGGCGGGCTAGAGCAAGGCCCCCGCCTCTACACCCACCCTCAATGCCACCATAAGCCGGAGGTGTATGAGGGGCTGCGGGAGGCGGAGGCTTCGGTGTTGTTGAAAGGGTTTTTTGCTGGGCGGCGCTGAGCCAATAGATTGGCCGCAACACGATAAGCACTCAACCAGCTAATACACAACCTCACGCCGCGTTTCTATCAGCAGCTGGTTCCATCGCTCCACTTCGTTTTCATCAATATCCTCAATCAGCTGCATCCACCCAAGGCAAAGGTGTCCGTTATTCGAGAAATATATCCGATACTGCTCTCTTTTTATGTAGCCAATCGGGGAATAGAACGGGCCGCACAGGTCCAGCTGCCGCCCAACGTCTATCGGCACCTTAAGCGCGTCCGGAACATCGTCAGAAGCAATATGCAAGCTGACCACAGCGATTCGATCAAGATCGCTAAACGAAACCGGAGGGTCAAAAATGCCGAAGAACGACCCGTATTTGATTATGACGACTTCATAGTTGTCCAATCCGGCCTCCTGCGCGACCGCAATGGCGTTCGCGCCAACTGCAATCAAGAATCCGGCAACCCCAATCCTCACTTTTCCCAAAACTGCTTGCATCACCAATCGCCCCCATCCAGCACGACTACACCTCAGATTCGCTTTGCCAAATTGCCGCCAGCGCACCATTTTCTGCATAGGTTTTGAGCCAACCATCTCTATTGAAAAACGACAGCAATGGTGCGTCGAGTGCGACATCCATATCAATCTCGGTGTCGCCGTCCTCAATCAAGACAAGCTTAATATTGGGCAGAAGTTCAATATTCGAGAAAAGCGCGGCCAAAGCATGTTCGGCAGCGGCGGCGGCAATGATCTCGATTTCCGAAACATCGCCCGCATGTGCGCCTCGACTTTTCACCTCAAGGCGCTTTCTTTCAAAAACCTGATTGTCCGATCTATGGACATCCCTAACAAACTGCATCGCCTGATCGAAGGCGTTTGCCACAAGTTCTTTGCCAACCATTTCTGCAGTCTTGTTCATAACCAGTTGCGCCTTAGCTCTGTTGATAGATTTCAAGCTATACCGGATTCTCACGAATGCCGCAAACCTAGGCGACTTTTACCTCGGCTACCCCCTCCAAATGCCACACCTTCGAGACAATCTGCCAGCCATCCGCCCCCTTTACAAAGGCCAGATGATCGACAAACACATTCTCATGCGCTTGCAGCCGCAGCTTCACGGTGGCGCTTACAGGCGAGAGCCAATCGACGCACAATATCTCCTCCACCCGCTTCTGCCCCCGCCTCGCAGGTGAAGGGCGACTACCCACATCGGCGCGAAAGCTCGCGATTGGCTCCACAAAAACCTTGCCGCCATCAGCATCAAACAGGCTGGAAGCAGAGTGAAACACCGCGTCCAGCTTCTCCACATCGCAGAAATATATCGCGTCCAGATACACATCCACCGCGCTTAGCAAATCTTTGGTCTTATCCATGTTCATCTCCTTTTGCCCCAGCCTAGCCGCGCTTGACATTGGCGTAAATACCAAACTATGTTAAGTTCTCGCCAAAGGAGCGCCCATGCACCGCGTCAAAGCCCTCGCCTATAACGGCCTCTGCACCTTCGAGTTCGGCATCGCCACCGAGCTGTTCGCGCTACCCCGCCCAGAATTCCCCACATGGTATGCTTTCGAAACCGTGGCGCTTGAGCCAGACATCCGCGCCACAGGGGGCCTGAAAATCCAAGCCGACGGCACCCTCAACAACCTCACCATAGCCGACACCATCATCCTCCCCGGCTGGCGAGACCCCGCCGAGCGCCCACCCGAGCCGCTGCTAGAAGCCCTCCGCCAAGCCCACCAAAACGGCACCCGCCTGTTTTCCATCTGCTCCGGCGTCTTTATCCTCGCCGCCGCTGGCCTGCTCAACGGCAAACGCGCCACCACCCATTGGCGCTATACTGAGCAACTGCAAGCCCGCTTCCCCGAAATCCGCGTGCAGCCCGATGTGCTCTATGTCGAGGACGCAGGCATCCTCACCTCCGCTGGCAGCGCAGCAGGCATAGACGCCAGCCTGCACCTCATCCGGCAAGACCATGGCACCGCCATCGCCAACGCCGTCGCCCGCCGCCTTGTGCTGCCACCCCACCGCGAAGGCGGCCAAGCCCAGTTCATCCCCCCGAGCCAACCTCGCAGCGGCACCCCTATCGCGGCGCTCATGGATTGGGCGCGGGCCAACCTGCATCGCCCCCTCACCCTGCACAGCCTCGCGGAAAAGGCCGCCATGTCCGAGCGCACATTCCAGCGCCGCTTCCGCACCGAGGTCGGCACCGCCCCCATGGCATGGCTGCAACGCGAGCGCCTGTTCCACGCCCAATCCCTGCTAGAAACCACCAAAGCCCCCCTCGCCGAAATCGCCCATATCTCCGGCTATGACTCGCTAGACACCTTCCGCATCGCCTTCAAGCGCACCCTTGGCACCTCCCCAGCGGCTTACCGCACGCGTTTCGGGAGCGTGTAAATACACCGAGGGTGTCGACGGCATGATAACAAGGGCGAGAAGTTAGTATTCGCATTGCACAGAATGCCACTCTCCCTGCGCATCAAGCTCGAAGCATCCTAAATGCCCGCAATCTGTGTTGATACTGTCGTTAGACCGAACAAACGCCAACAGCTTTTCGCGAAGTGCGGGCGATGTTTCATTCCACATTTGGCAACTGGCTTTGAAAGCCAATAATGAAACGGCCCATTCATCTGAGGCCAGCCCCAAAATCGCCACGTCACTCTGCCACGGTGCCACCCCCGGTGACAACGGGTTAGGTTGCCGAGAATATCTTTGACGAACTGGATAGCCGGGGATTTCTGAATTCTCTATCAGCTTCAGCATATCGAAAATTGCGCCGTCGGTGTAACCTTCGAATTCAACTCCAAAATACCCAAAACCATGCCGCATTTTATTTCCGAGCGGAAATGGATAGCCCCAGCGGGTCGGCCTGTATCTTAGCTGATTATCAACAATCGTGTCTGTTTTTTGGTTGAACAGAATGGCCCGCCTTTCGAAGGGCCTATAACCTTCGGCCGAACCGATAGTAAATCGGTATTCAGCCTCCGAGGTATCGACCTTGGACAATAAAAAGCAAACGCCTCGCGCCAGTAATTGAGCTTGATCCGGAATAAATACAACCAAGCGGTTTTCATCAAAGCACGCTGCATCGTTTTCAACATAGCGCCAACGATATATCGGATCTGTTCCGGTTTCCAAAAACACGTCGCCGCCCTGAGCGGCGAACTTGTATAAATCCACATTGCAACCATAGGAAGGGTTTCCCCAGCAAAACTCAAATAAAAGCTCATATTCTGCCTGCGGGAAATAGATTGAGGGTAAGGTCTCCATTTCACTTTTCGGGCGCGCCATGCGCTCTTTTTGCACAAAGATCAAAGTGGAAATATCGGTTATGGCGGCGGGCAAAGTAAGCAGAGCAAAAAATCCGAGCGTAAGTATCGAAAATATAAAATGCAATCCACGAGGTTTTTGCCCTAACCCGATCAACGCCAAGACTATGGCAACAAATCCGATTAGGCTTACCACGCCCGCAAAGAAATTCATGCCGTCATACAAGCCTTGCAATTCTATTACCTCCACCACGCTTAAATTGATTGCATGCATACTCATTCACCCTACACAGTAGGGCTGCTCTCGTCCAGCTCAAGACGGTAAGCTGGTCGACATACGCTTAATGAAGACGGCGTGAAATTTTCCAAAGCCAACGGACTCCGTGCCTTCGACGTAAAAAAGGTCCCCGGACCTTTCTATTAGCGCGCCTCAACTCCTCGAGTATTTATGAAAAATAGAAGGGGCTGACCCAGATACAAAGAACCCCTCATGCCCCTGCCCATCACCGAACGATCCCATTTCCTCACCCGTTTCCACATTCCATTCGCAATCAAACGAGAAGTATCGGTATTCCCATTCCGGCGACAATTGCGCATCACAATGGGCGCAGGCCATCAGGCGCTGTTTCAAGGTTTTTACACTGATCGCATTTTCCAAAATAGGCGCCGCCCAAAGAAGGTTCATTTTCTACTAAGCCTACCGCGCAACCCGTGTTAACGTCAAAGGAATCAACATTCAAAAGGACCGTATTATGATCAAACGCCTTACCCTGCTTGCCCTCCTTGCCGCCCCTATGGCCCATGCCCAGAGCCTCACCGTTGAGCTCAACAAGCTCGAAGATGTCGAAACCGGCTGCCAAGCCTTTTTCCTGTTTCAGAATGGCCGCGCTGAGAATCTAACGAGCTTCGAGATGTCGCTCGCCATCATGTCCCCCGACGGCATTATTGACCGCCTGCTCACCATCGACGCTGCCCCGCTGCCCGCCCAGCGTACCACGCTCAAACTGTTCGAAATCCCTGACACCCAATGCGCCAACATCGGTGAAATCCTCCTACATGACATCCCCGCCTGCACCCCGCAAAACGGCGACCCACTGGATTGCTTCTCCTTCCTTGAGCTAAATTCCCGCGCCAGCGCCCCATTGGTGAAGTAAACCATGCTGGATTTTTTCAAGGAAATCATATCCGCCGGCGGGCCGGTGGTGATTGTGCTGGCGGTGCTGTCCGTAATCTCGCTCACGATTATCGCCTATAAACTCTTCCAGTTTGTCGGCGTGCTGTCGGGCCAAAAGCGCATAAACGCCGCGCTCACCCAAGTGCAAGCGCGGGATAACCAGACCGCCCTCAACGCCCTCAAGCTGCGCAGCCCCGCCGAGCGGGTGCTGGCCTATGCCATTACCGCCACGCAAAACCGCCTGCCGCAAGGCCTGCTGGATGCAGAGCTTCAGAGGCGTGGCAATGCCGAGGTCGAGCAGCTCAACCGCTTCATTCGCCTGCTTGAAGTGATCGCCCTCGTCTCGCCCCTGCTGGGCCTGCTCGGCACGGTGCTGGGCATGATCGGCTCGTTTCAGGAGCTGGAGCTGGCCGAAGGGGCCGCCAATGCCTCCGTCCTCGCGGGCGGCATTTGGCAGGCGCTCCTCACCACCGCCGTGGGCCTTGTGGTTGCGATTCCCGCCGCCATCGCCGCGTCACTCCTCAGCGCCACCGTTGAGCGCGCCAGCCATAAGATCGAGTCCGCCATTGGCCGCTTTAACCTGATCGTCAACGCCCCCGCCACGCCATGAAGCTGACCCGCCGGAAAAGAAACATGGCGCTGATCACCATGACCCCCCTCGTGGATGTCATGATGATTCTGCTGGTTTTTTTCATGGTCACGTCGACTTACCTAGACCTCGATATGATGCCGATGGTGCAATCAGAATCCGAGGGTGGGGCCACCCCCGCAGCCCCCGCCCCCACGCTTCTGATCCGCATCACCGCCAATGGCGAGGCCCGCCTGCGTGGCCAGCCGCTCACCGCGCAAACGCTCGCCACCGCCCTGCAAGCCGCGCCAAACGCCCGCGTCCTCATCCTGCCTTCCGGCGGCTCCAACGTCCAAGGCCTCGTCTCCGCCATCGAGGTCGCCACCCAAGCGGGCGCAACAAACCTCCGCGTTGTGCGCTTGGAGGCCCCCGAATGAAGCTCAAGCGCCGCAGCCAGCCCCCACCACAAGAAACCATCGTCTCGCTGATCGACGTGATCTTCTTCCTGCTGGTTTTCTTCATGCTGGTAGGCCGCATGGACGCCACCGCCCCTTTTGAAGTCTCCCCCCCCGTCTCCACCGCTGGCGAAAGCCTGCCCAAAGGCGGCACCACCATTGCCGTGGCCGAAAACGGCGCGCTGGCCCTCAACGGCGAGGCCATCGAGCGCCCCGCCCTGCTCGCCAGCATTCGCGACATGCTCGCCCAAAAGCCCGGCCTTTTCGTGCGCATTAACGCCCATGCAGAGGCCCGCTTAACCAACCTTTTGCCACTGGTCACGGCGCTAGAACAGGCGGGGGTGGAGGATGTTGTCCTCGTCATCACCCCCAATCCAGTATGAAGGCGGCGCTGCTCTGGACCACCGGCCTCACGGCCTCGCTCGGGGCGCACGCGGCGCTGTTTGCCTTTTTGGCGCTGGCCACAGAGCCGGACCCGCTTATCGCCGAGCCCACGCAGTCTGGCAAAATCAAGATGACCAGCTACGAGGTGCCGCAATCCAAATCCGCCCCGCAGGAGGCCAAGGGCGAGGCGCAGGCGGCGACCGACGCTGAAGGCCAAGCCCTAGGCCAAGGTCCCGTGCGCAGCCAATCCGCCACCGCCCAGCCCCTGCCGCAAAGCGTGCAGCCCGCCGAGGCCCCGCCCTCTGAGCGCCCCTCAGCCCTTACGCCTGATAACACAACCATCGCCGAAATTCACAACGAAACGGTAGTGGAAGCCAGCACCGGCAGCGGCGCACCCACCCCCGCCCTACGCGCCGAAGGCCCGCAAGCCAAAGCCACCCCGCCCCCCGCCGAGGCCCTTACCAGCACCGCCCCGCCGCCCGTAACCGCCGCCACCCCGCAGCAAAGCCAAGCCCTTACCGCCAGCCCGAGCGCCCCCGCGCAAGCTGCCGCCACGCCACTACCCAGCACCCTGCTCGCTTCCGCCAGCGCCGAGGCCCCTACCATCGGCCCCACTGCCCCCAATGCAGGCCCTGTTATCCCCGCCTCCTCGCTGATCACCGAGGCCAGCGCCCAAATCTCCGCCGATGGCGCAGCGGCAGAGGCCAAAGCCCCGCCAGCCCAGCCCGCCCCCAGCCGCGCCCCCGATGCCCCCACCGCCGAGCAAGCCCCGCTCAACGCCCCCACGATTTCCGCCGCCACCGGCTGGTCCGGCGACACCGCCTTTGACGCCACCTCGCTTGACGCCATCCAGTCCTTCATGCAGCCGCTCGACGTCAGCCAAAACGCCGACACGCCCCGCGACGCAATCTCCCAGCTCCTCGCCTCCGTCCCCTGCGCCCGCCTCGCCGCCACCTTTATCCCCGAAACCGGCACCCTAGAGCTGCGCGGCCACATCCCCGATGACAGCCTCCGCGCCCCCATCCTGACGGCCATCCGCCAGCAACTCGGCGAAAGCATCCCCGTCGGCGGCTCAATGATCGTGCTACCCTCGCCCCAATGCGACGTGCTTTCACGGCTGGACACTCTCGGCCTGCCCCAATCAACCCGCCAAGCAAATGACCCAAAAGAGCTCGGTGCCATCACCCAGCTCACGACGTTTGATTATGGCGAGGGCGAGCGCGTCATAATCCGGATGAAATCCTATGATTTCCCCGCATACGTGTATGTTGATTTCTTCGATGTAGACGGCAACGTGCTGCACCTGCGCCCCAACCAATGGGAGCCGCTGCAATATTACGAGCCGGGCGCGAATATCACCGTCGGAGATGACGGCTCCGGCCAACCCGCCATCAAACTCATCGTCCGCCCGCCGTTTGGCCGCGAACTCGCCGTTGCCTATGCCAGCTCAGAGCCGATCTATGACGGGCTACGCGAAACCATCGAGCCCGCCGAACCCTATCTCGCCTACCTGCGCGGGCGGATCGCCGAGCTGAAAGCCGAGCATGATGATTATAAAGGTGACTGGGTCTATATGTTTGTGGAAACCCACGAATAGCGCAATTAGGCAAACCATGAACGCCGCGCGCGCCCCATTCTGCGCAAATCAATGCCCCCTAAATGGCATCACTATCGAGCGCTGCGCCCTTTTGCGATTTCAGGAAAACGCTCCTCATCAAACGAGGCCACCCCCTTTTTTTGCCGACATTTCCTACCAAACTTCACACCTCAACTCGATGCATATTTGCAGCTAACGCCACCACCCCTATAAGTAGCAACTACCTTTGAATTAAGTGTAAAATTCTGCGTTTTATTGGTGTATACTATCCTAGGACAATATACCCTGATAATCATAGAATTAGCTATTATTATCATAGTGTTATTTAAAATTATTTAGACGAATTTTTGAAAAATGACGGAGTCACTTAATACCCTCTAGAGTATACTATTACCTTGAACTTCGATGCAGTTGCGCCATAACAGGCTATTCAGCATATCCCCATGCGAAAACACATCCAAATTCGGATAAACGTGCGCCTGTCTGTCACAAAATTCTACCGTCATATTACGGCACGCAGCGCGGAATGCCGTAACAGCCATCTCGCTCATTCAGCGAAACACTGGATTGTCCGCGCCGCCACATTCGCCGAAAAACGTAAGATAGACTCCTCGTCGAGCCACTGCCTTCCGGTGCTACGTCCCGGAACCGCACCTCGCCTTACGGCTCGGTTGCGGGGCGTAGCACCGGCATTATGCTTGGCAACATCCGGTCCGCGCCGCGCAGATGTGTCTGCACACTTGGCAAGCACCGCGCGCTCACAGCCGCAAACAAAGGCTCGCCCTTTTCAAAATGCACACAGATAAAATTCGCGTTTGCTTTTCACGGTGTTCCGGCTTTACGGTCAGACCCGAGGCAGCGCACCGCTAAAAACCCTCAAGCAACATCCTCGTCACGGTTTTGCACCGCGGCTTTGCTGCGCAACACAGCCAAAATTTGCGCCCGCGCGTTCTCAGCCGAATAGTGCGACGGTATTTCCAGATACCACACGCCTGCCTTGCGCAACACCTCAATCACCACCGTGCGGTTGATGTTTTCTTGCCGCGCCAGAGGCGTATCTCCCATATGGTCAATCGCCATAACCAACCGCCCAAAGCGGTCCACCACAGCGAATTTCAGCACGATGCCCGCCATAGAGAGCCGCATGGCCCGCGTGCGGTTGCGCAGGTCCTCAAGGTTCACCATGTGCTCCAAGCTCGCATTGACCAGCACGCGAAAGCCACCACCAGAAGCCTGAACGGCCTCCTCAATCAGCCCCAAAACCCCCACATCCTCACCGGCCAAAACCGGCGCAGTGTGGAATTCTGCATCCTTAATCGCCCCAAGCTCGCGCGCTTGCGGCATCAGCCTAGACATCTCATAAGCCTCTTCGCGGTCCACCATTTCTTCCAGCCGACGGGCAAACTTATCGGCATTTGGCTCAACACCACGGTCCCCGTATTGCACGGGGGCAACCACGCCCATCTGGTAACTGTGAAACGCCGAATTGCCGCGCAACCGCCAGTATCCTTTCACCAGAAAAAACCCAGCGAACACCAGCAAAACCCCAACCATCGCAAAGAAAATAATCTGCGGAATGTCGCCAAACACGCCACTCAAACTATTTGAAACATTGGTTTCCATTGGCTATCCCTCCTCCGATCACATCTATTTCAGATCGGCAGAAAAGCTTGGCATCATCGCGTCCGCTGGGTCATTGTCGGAATCGTCCACGTAAGGCGCGATCACCACATGGCGATAGGATTTTGATTTCAGTTTAGATTTATTGGAGGTGCCCGACGACCGCATCCGCATAAAATGAGCGCCAACAATCCCCAAGGCCCCCAACGCCGCGATCAAATACACGCCGCTATTGCCGCTAAACATAGCTTCAAATCGGGAAAGAACTGCTGTGTAATCCATACCACACCTCATTTACTATTTAAAACGCCCAACGCGGGCAACTGATGAAACAACTCTTATTACAGGATAGAACAAACAGAGGTTAATTCATAGTAAATTTTATTGAGTTTATGGCGAAAACCTGCGGCATACTCACCTTCATGACAATTCCAAATTCTACCTTAGGTTATTTTTCGAGTAAATTCAATCAACTGCACTTATCGGCTCTTTCGCCTCAATCCTGTTAACCATTTCGCACAATTGGGCAGAATCCTCTGCCCCCCCCGCCCGCCGTAGTACTCGCACCCTTAACGTGATCATCCCGCGAATCAGATCAAGCTAAGGCCGCATCCGCCCGGCATTTCTAGCGGCCTTGCTATTGCACACATCTCCTAAAGCCCGTTCCAAGCTCCCGTGCGGACATCACCAATAATGCTGGCTGCCGCGTTCAATTCATCCACATCAAACCCCGCGATGCGCTTATAGGTCTTGGCCATCTCCAGCCGCTCCGCCTCGCTGAGCACATCGTCAATATGGCCAAATTCGCCGCCCGTGCGCGCCTCCACCACCTGCATCACTTGGTCCGGCCCGTTGCCCCGGTTGGCCAACACCACCGCATTACACTTTGGCCGCCGCTCCGCATCATAGGCGCTCAGCGCCGCCGCGTTCACCCCGTGCTCCACAAAGCAGCGCCCCAAAACCCGCGCATCCAGTATCGCCTGCGTCGCGCCATTGCTGCCAATCGGATACATCGCATGGGCCGCATCGCCAAGCAATGTGGCCCGCCCAAAACTCCAGCGATCCAAAGGGTTTCGGTCAATCATCGGGAATTCATAAATCTTATCCGCCGCCTGTATCAGCGCCGGAATATCCAACCAGTCAAAATCCCAGTTTACAAACTCAGGCAGAAAATCCGCCAGCTTGCCCTGTCGGTTATAATCCTCACGGTTCCACTTTGAATCAGGTTCAAACCACAGCTCCGCAATCCAGTTTATATCAGCCTTGCCGTCCGCATCCGGCGCACTAATCGGATAGGTCACAAACTTCTGCCGCGCATGCCCCGCCATCGCCATGCTCGCCCCCGTCAAAAACGGCACCGCCCGCGTAGTGCCGCGCCACAGCACCGCCCCCGCCCAAATCGGCGCGCCCTCCTCAGGGTAAAACCCAGCCCGAATTTTCGAGTGCAGCCCGTCAGCGCCAATCAGCACCGCGCCCCGCTCCTCGGTGATGCTGCCACCACGGTCCACCTGCACCCGCACCCCGTCGTCCGCCTCGCTAAAGCCAACCACCGAAGCCCCCGTCTCCACCGCATCCGCCCCAAGCCGCGCCCGCACCGCCGTCAGCAGCATCATCTGCAATTCGCCGCGATGAATAGAATATTGCGGCCATTTATACCCCGCCCAAACGCCCCGCGCCTCGGCATGGATCGGCAGGCCCTTTTTGGAGAAATACGCCACCTCTTTGGTGCGCACCCCAATCGCCTCAATCTCCGCTTCCAGCCCCAATTCAAAAATCTCCCGCACCGCATGGGGCTGCAAATTTATCCCCACCCCCAGCGGCGTAATTTCCGAAACCTGCTCAAACACCTTCACCGGAATCCCCAGCTCATGGCAGGTCAGCGCCGCCATAAGCCCACCAATGCCTGCGCCCGCAATAATAACCGTCATGGCTTTCCCCTTCCGAATTTTGTATGCACGTAATGCCAACCTTACTCTTACGGAATAATCCCTTGAAAAGCACCCCGAATTTTGAGTTTGAAACCGCCGCCCTTCAGCCCGTTTGCGGGGTAGATGAAGTGGGCCGTGGCCCTTGGGCTGGCCCCGTCACCGCCGCCGCTGTCATCCTAGACCCGTACAACATCCCCGCCGGCCTAAACGACAGTAAAAAGCTCACCAAAGCCCGCCGTGAGGCCCTGTTTATCGAAATCATGGCCACCGCCACCATCTCCATCGCCTCTGCAAGCGTGCAAGAGATTGACCAAATCAACATATTGCAGGCTACTTTTCTGGCCATGAGGCGCGCCATAGAAGGCCTTGGTATAAAACCACAATTCGCCCTGATAGACGGCAATAAAATCCCACCAAACCTGCCCTGCAAGGCCCAAGCCATTGTAAAGGGAGACGCCCGCTCGCTCAGCATTTCCGCCGCCTCCATCGTCGCCAAAGTCACCCGAGACCGCCTAATGTGTGACCTTTCCGCCACATTCCCCGGCTATGGCTGGGAAACCAATGCCGGATACGGCACAAAAGCCCACCAAGAGGGCTTAGCCACGCTCGGCATCACCCCCCACCATAGAGTCTCCTTCAAGCCCATCCACAAGATGTTGTGTTAGCCTCATGCATTAACAAATTAATGTAACATGTTGATTCATAAAGGATTGACAGCGAATCATCAATGAATCATGTTAGGGTCATAACGAGCAACAAAGCTTCGAGGCACTGAGCAGCATGATAAAAACAACAGAAAAAACCCTTCCCCTAGACACCATACTTTCCGGCGATTGTATTGACGTAATGAACAGCCTTCCGGCCAATTCGGTAGACTTGGTTTTCGCCGACCCCCCCTATAATCTCCAGCTGCGCGGAGATCTGCACCGCCCCGATAATTCCAAGGTAGACGCGGTCGATAACGACTGGGATAAATTCTCCAGTTTTGCTGTTTATGACAAGTTTTCAAGGGATTGGCTCAAAGCCGCCCGGCGCATCCTCAAGCCCAACGGCGCGATCTGGGTCATCGGCTCCTACCACAATATCTTCCGCGTCGGCGTGGCCCTGCAAGACGCTGGCTTCTGGATTTTGAATGACGTGGTCTGGCGCAAATCCAACCCGATGCCAAACTTTCGCGGCAAGCGCTTCACCAATGCGCATGAGACCATGATCTGGGCCGGAAAATCCGACGCTTCCAAATATACCTTTAATTATGAAGCCCTTAAGGAGCTGAATGAAGGTATCCAAATGCGCTCTGACTGGGTGTTGCCTATTTGCAACGGCGGTGAGCGCTTGAAAAATGAAAAAGGCGAAAAAGCGCATCCAACGCAAAAGCCCGAGTCCCTGCTGCACCGCGTGCTGCTGGCCTCGACCAACCCTGATGATGTGGTCCTAGACCCCTTCTTTGGCACCGGTACCACGGGTGCTGTCGCCAAAAAGCTAGGCCGCCACTTCATCGGCATCGAGCGCGAAGAAGCCTACCGCAAAGTCGCCCAAAAGCGCATCGACGACACCCGTAAATACGACGCTGACTCGCTACGCGTCACCACCGCCAAACGCGCTGAACCCCGTGTGCCTTTTGGTAACCTCATCGAGCGCGGCATGCTCAACCCCGGCGAAAACCTTTATTCCCTCAACGGCCGCCACCGCGCCAAAGTGCGGGCAGATGGCACCCTGATTACCGGCGAAAGCCGTGGCTCCATCCACCAAGTCGGGGCGGCGCTTGAGGGTGCCCCAAGCTGCAACGGCTGGACCTATTGGAGCTATAAACGCGACGGCAAAAAGATCCCGATCGACATGCTCCGGCAGCAAATCAGAGCTGAAATGAAGGCGTAAACAGCCAAAAAGAACGTGGTTTTCATCGTGCCACCCTCAACCCCGCCACCCCGTGGCGGGGTTTTTTATTGTTCGTAATTCACAAATTTTCCGCCACGTAAATAGCCGGTAATATATTGTTTTAATTATACTTATCCGCATTTTCTACATGTCTATTCTCCTAGGATAATAGACACCAAAAGCCATCGCATCCATATCGCTATTCTTGCGCTCGCAAGTTCGCGACAATCGGAGCCTTAAATCGCCTGCGTCACCGCCCCGCGCACCCCGTTAAACGCGCCTTCAACCAGCGCCCGCCCCAGCACCCGCGCGGGGTTGGTCGGCGGCGGCATCTTCACGCCCTCAACCCGCGTAAACCCAAACCGCTCGTAATATGGCGCATCCCCCACCAGCAGCACCCGCTGCCAGCCAAGCGCCTCGGCCCGCACAATGCTGGCCTCGATCAACGCCGCGCCCACCCCTTCGCCCTGCCGCGTGGGGTGTACCGCCACGGGGCCAAGCAGCAGCGCCTTTGCCCCACCAATGCACACAGGCCAATAGCGAATGGCCCCCGCCAGCGCCCCCTCCGCGCCCCGCGCCACCAAGCACAGCTTGGCCACAGGCGGCACGCCGTCGCGCAGCCGATAAGAGCTGAGCGCCCGCCTGCCGGGCGCAAAGGCGAGGTCAAAAAGGTATTCCACCTCTTGGGTATCATTCGGGGTTTCAACGGAAAGGTGCAGCATAGGGGCCACCAAAAAGCAAAGGAAAGGGAGGGCTAATACCTAGCCTCGTCGTTTCGCTCTGGATTTCATCGCGCGCTCCTATTACATGCAAACCACCCCTATCACGCCCGCCCTCGGGCAATCAAGGACCTGTGCTATGTTTTACCGCCCCGAAGCGCCCGACCACGGCTTGCCGCACAACCCGTTTAAGGCCATCGTTTCGCCGCGCCCGATTGGCTGGATTTCGACTGTAAGCGCCGATGGCACCGCCAACCTCGCGCCCTATTCGTTTTTCAACGCCCTGTGTGATAATCCGCCGATGGTGATGTTTGCCTCCACGGGGCAAAAGCCGGACCAAGCCAAAGGCAAAGACAGCCTCGCCAACATTCTTGCCACCGAGGAGTTTGCGGTGAACATCGTGTCTTACGCGCTGAAAGACAAAATGAACGCCTCGGCGGCTTCTTTCCCCGCCGATGTGGATGAATTCAAGGCAGCTGGCCTGACCAAGGCCGCGTGCAAAGCCATTAGCACCCCGCATGTCGCCGAGGCCCCCGCTGTGCTGGAATGCAAGCTTTACAAAATCATCGACCTGCCGGGCGCATCAAATACCATGGTGATCGGCGAGGTTGTCGGCGTGCACATGAAGGATGACTTCATTGTGAACGGCCAGTTTGATGTGACCCGCTACCGCCCCCTTTCCCGCCTCGGCTATATGGATTACGCTGCGGTTGAAAACGTATTTTCACTGGTGAAGCCAAAATAGGAGCAAGCAATGGAAACCATAATCGGGGTTATTGGCGGCAGCGGTGTTTATGATATCGACGGGCTGGAAGATGCCCGCTGGCAGGCGGTGGAAAGCCCATGGGGCAAGCCCTCGGACGAGATCCTGACCGGCAGCCTGAACGGCGTGAAAATGGCCTTCCTGCCCCGCCACGGGCGCGGGCATGTGCACTCGCCGAGCACCGTGCCTTACCGCGCCAATATCGACGCGCTCAAGCGGCTCGGGGTCACCGATATCATTTCGGTTTCCGCCTGTGGGAGCTTCCGCGAGGGCATGGCCCCCGGTGATTTTGTCATCATTGACCAGTTTATTGACCGCACATTTGCGCGCGAAAAATCCTTCTTCGGCACTGGCTGTGTTGGCCATGTGTCGGTAGCGCACCCCACCTGCGGGCGGCTTGGGGAAGCCTGCCTTGCAGCGGCCAAAGCTGCGGGCGTAACCGTGCATAATGGCGGCACCTATCTTGCTATGGAAGGGCCGCAATTTTCCAGTATTGCCGAGAGCAAAATGTATCGCGAAAGCTGGGGGGCCGATGTGATTGGCATGACCAATATGCCCGAAGCCAAGCTCGCCCGCGAGGCCGAGATGTGCTATGCATCCGTAGCCATGATCACCGATTTTGATAGCTGGCACCCCGACCACGGCGCAGTGGATATTAGCGACATCATCAAGGTGCTAACCGGCAATGCCGACAAAGCCCGCACGCTGGTTAAAGGCCTGCCAGAGCGCCTAGGCGCCGCCCGCGCTCCCTGCCCTAATGGCTGTGACCACGCGCTAGAATACGCCATTATGACCGCCCCCGAGGCCCGTGACCCTGCGCTAGTGGCCAAGCTCGACGCCGTGGCAGGACGGGTGCTGAACTAGCGCCCGCCCTGCAATCCCACAACGTTAAAAGATCAGGTAACTCCATCATAGATAGCATCACATGGCCGCGTACATCCTATGCGAACATCAAACCTATTCGCCTAGGTTAATAAACCACACAAGCCATTATTTATTCTTTTATTTCCGCATCTTAGCTGCAACTCACCAAATATTCTCCCCCTAATTCCGGCCGCACCACCCGCACTTGTCGTGCCCCCACCAAGCTGCTAGCCTATCGCTATAATTGCATTAGGATCCGCTCATGAAACCCCTTCTTCTCACCGCCACCCTCCTGCTCCCCAGCCTCGCCCATGCCGATAGCTATTATCTCGGGGCGGGTCGCTGGACCTGCGAAGCGCTGCTCACCGCCAACGAGACCCAAGATATGCCCAAAGTCTACCAAGCTGTGGGCTGGCTGCTGGGCTATTGGAGTGCGGAAACCAATTATCGTGGTGATGTTTTCACCGATATTGTCGAGCAAGCCGGCGGTCAGGCCATTATTGTGCAAACCTTGGCAGAGTGCCGAAAATTCCCGAAAGACACCAAGCTTTATGAGCTGGCGAATTCGATGATCGGGAACACGGGCTAAAAAATGCGCATCTTTTTGCTTGGGGCCAACGGCTTTATCGGGCGGCATATTGCGTGCCACCTGCGCCAGCACGGCCATAAGGTGTTGGCCTCGGCCCGCAAAATCGCCGCGCTCAAGCGAATGGGGTTCGAGACCTTTCAAGCTGACCTAACCCAGCCAAACGACTGGGCCAAAGCCCTGCATGGCTGTGATGTTATCGTAAACGCAGCGGGCTTGCTTACAGGGTCAGACGCCCAAATGCACGCGGTGCATAGCGCAGCCCCTACGGCCCTTTACGCCGCCGCCAAGGCCGCAAGCACAGGCAAAATCATCCTGATTTCCGCAGTTGGCATAGAGGCAAACACCCCCTTCGCCCGCCACCGCGCCGAAGGCGAAGCGGTGGCCATGGCCTCCGGCCTCCCGACCATCATCCTGCGCCCCTCGCTCGTGCTTGCCGAGGCAAGTTACGGCGGCTCCTCGCTGCTGCGCGCCTTGGCCGCCCTGCCCTTTGTTACCCCCATGGTTGGTAGTGGCGCACAGGCCTTTGACCCGATCCACGTAGAAGATCTCGCCACCACCGTGCGGCAGGCCATAGAAACAGATGCGCTCAACGGCCAGACCCTAAGCCCCTGCGGCCCCGAGCGGGTTACCCAAGCCCACATGCTCAAGGCCCTGCGCGCATGGCTTGGCCGCGCGCCAGCACCTGCGCACCGCCTCCCCATGCCCGTTGCCCGCGCCCTTGGTTGGCTGGGGGACCGCCTAAAGCTCGGGCCCATTTCCACCGCTGCGGTCAAGCAGCTAGAAACCGGCGTCACCGCTGATTTTCAGGCCTTCCACGCCGCCACCGGACAAACCCCGCGCGGCTTCTCCGAGATCCTCAGCAACCGCCCCGCTGGCACCCAAGACCTATGGCACGCGCGCCTCTACCTGCTCCGCCCGCTCATCCGCTTTGCGCTCATGTTCATGTGGCTGCTCTCTGGCCTCATCGGCCTATTCCTCCCGCCCGAGCGCTTTCTCGATGGCCTCATAGGCGTGCCTCTTTCTGGCGACGCGCTCACCATAGCAGCCCGCGCAGCTGGTCTTGTAGACATGGCCATTGCTTTCGGGCGCTCGCAGCATGGCGCTTACCACGGCTTGCCTTGATTCAATTCACCATGGTCGGCAGCTACACGCTGATCTTTGGCGTGATGGCACCGGCACTTTGGCTCGATCCCTACGGCGGCTTGCTCAAAAATACCCCCATTCTCTGCCTTATCCTCGCTCATCTTATCCTTGAAGAGGCGCGCTGAATGGATTGGTATTACAGCATAAAATGGCTGCACATCATCGGCTCCACCATGCTGTTTGGCACGGGCGCAGGCACCGCCTTCCAAATGGTCATGGCCATGCGCAGCGGCTGCCCTAAGGTGGTCGCCGCCGTCGCCCGCAATGTGGTTATCGCCGATTGGGTGTTCACCACGCCCGCTGGCATCCTCCATCCCATCACCGGTATCACCCTCGTATACCTCACCGGATACAACCTCACCGAGCCATGGCTGCTGCTGGTTTACGCGCTTTACACCCTCGCCTTCATAGCATGGGCCCCCGTGGTCTGGCTCCAGCACCGCATTCGAGACCTTGCGGCCACCTCTGCCGCCAACGGCGCGCCGCTCTGCCCCAAAACCCGCGCATATTACCGCCTATGGTTCGCCCTTGGCTGGCCCGCCTTCATTGCCCTGCTTGGCATTTTCTGGTTAATGGTCACCAAGCCACACTTTTAACGGGCAAAAAGGACAGTCCAATGTATATAGTAATTATGACTGCCGTCGATATTTTGCTCAACGTCTTCATTATACTCCTCCCTGTTGGCCTATTCCTGTATGCGGGCTATAAGCAGCGCCCACGGCTCCTGTATATCGCGGCCTTTTGCGCGCTTGTGGCCTTGACCGTTTATCTCATTCAAAGCCAGCCCCAGCCCACCTATTCACGCGACCCCAACACCGGCTATTTCCGGCTTCCGCTCTGGGCCGAGTTTTTGCTTTATGCCTTTATTATCATTACGCCGCTTACAATCGCATTTTTGATGGCGCGCTTTGTGGGGAAAAAGCGCGGGGTTAAAGCCACTCCCCCCAGAATAGGAAAAATTGATGCTTATCTGATTGGCATCGCCCTCATCGCACTGGCCTCGATGCAACCCTTAGTCAGCGCGCGGAATAGGCTGGAGGCAACCCTGCCAAACCCTGAAAAATACATGCATATTGAAACACCCGTTACACCAGCCACCATGTTTTATACTCGGCACGGCACCTTCTATTTTGCCCCCGCCACAGAAGCTGAAATTGCCGCCGCCGAGGCGCGGCTTGGGGTCACATTTCCGCAGCCACTTAAGGAAATGTATTTGGTTAATAATGGCGGAGACAGCGCGTGGCTTTACGTCCCCAAAGCCGGGCCCAAAGCCGAGAACCCGCGCCGCTATGTAGTTGACTGGCAGCCCGTCAAAGGCGATTGGCTTTCGCTTGACGAGATCACCACTGCCGTTGAACTGGCCAAAACCGACAGATGGCAGCATTTCTCGTTTCCGGCAGATGCTGAGAACTGGATCGTAATCAACCATAAAGCCCCCCATATGGTGTTCTTAGAACCACAAGGCGACACGATGCGCGTGGGGATGGTGGATTTGTCACAAGACCTTTCGGCGAATAACCCGCGTTATTTCAGTGATTTCGAGCGTTTCCTCGGCCTGCTCCGCATTCGGGCACAATAGCGCGGCTAAATAAAACCACCCCAGCAATGCGGATTCGGTTTGCAGCGCGCGGTGCGCGCATTATAGTGCCAACGGGTGGCGCTTCCTGCCGCTGTTTTCTGAGGGCCATAATGGGCAACGGCATTATTCTCGGGCGCTTTATGCCTCCGCATGAGGGCCACGTAGCGCTGGTGCGCACGGCGACCTATCTGGTAGACCGCCTAACCATCGTGCTCGCCTGCGCCAAGTCAGACCCCATTCCCGCTGGCACCCGCCAAAGCTGGATGGAGAGCCTGTTTCCAAATGCCCGCGTGGTGCTGCACTGCACCGATGAGCCGCTCGCCACCAATAGCCCCGCATGGGCAGGCATCATTCGCCAGCTCCACCCTGAGCCGATCCACCGTGTCATCGGCTCCGAGGATTACCTCGTGCCACTGGCCAAGGCCCTGAATGCCCAGCATTTCATCCTCGACCCGATGTGGATGGCCTTCCCCGCCAACTCCGCCGATATCCGCCAAGCCCCCTACGCCCACTGGTATAGCCTGCCAAGCTATGTGCGCCCATGGTTCCAAAAACGCCTGACGCTGGTTGGCCCCGAGAGCACCGGAAAATCCTACATGGCGGACCTGCTCGCCAGCCGCTTCGGCGGCCCCTACGTGCCCGAATATGGCCGCCCCTATGAGAAATACCGCGAGCCGGGCGACTACCGCCCCGAGGAGCTGCACTACATCGTGGATGGCCACGTCGCCCACCGCAAAACCCTGTCGATGAAGGCGGGGCCAGTGCTTTTTGAAGATACAGACCCGCTGCTCACCGCCGTTTGGGCCGAAATGCTGCTCGGCAAAAGCCTGCCCAGCCTTGAGGCCCGCATCGAGCTGCCTGAGCACTACCTGCTGCTTTCCGCCGACACCCCGTGGGAAGAGGACCCGCTGCGCTACTACGCCAAGCAAGAAATGCGCGCCAAGTTTTTCGCCAAAATCGAGGCCAAACTTAAGGCCCACGGCGCGACCTATACCCTGATCCACGGCAGCTTTGCCGAGCGCGAAGCCCAAGCCATAGCCGTGGTTGAAGACATGCTCAAAACCCCGAAAGGCCAAAGCAATGCCCCCTAAAAAGTCCGTCGAAGACTATATTCGCACCATTCCAGACTTCCCCCACAAAGGCATTATGTTCCGCGATGTCACCACGCTGTTTTCAGACCCGCGCGGCTTTCGCATCTGCATCGACCAGCTCCTCAGCCCCTATGCGGGTATGCGGATTGACAAGGTCGTCGGCCTAGAGGCGCGCGGCTTTATCCTTGGCGGCGCGGTGGCGCACCAGCTTTCGGTCGGCTTCGTGCCGATCCGTAAAAAAGGCAAGCTGCCGGGCAAAACCATCGAGCAAGATTACAAACTCGAATACGGCGAAGCCACAATGGAAGTGCATGAAGACGCCATTCTCCCCGGCGAAAAAATCCTTGTCGTGGATGACCTGCTCGCCACGGGGGGCACCTGCGAAGCCAGCATCAAACTGATTGAGCGCCTCGGCGGCGAGATCATCTCCGCCGCCTTCGTGATAGACCTGCCCGAACTTGGCGGCCGCGCGCGGCTGGAAAAGATGGGGATAGACCTGCATTGGCTTTGCGAATTTGCAGGCGAATAGAAATTACCACGCGAAATCGAAGCAGATGTTCGCTTTGCGGGTTCCAAAATCGTCGGCGACGGGGTTTTCCCTGTTGAGCGGATCGGAGATGAAGCCTACGGCGAGCCTATAGGTGTTGTGCTCTCCGGCAAGGGCTTTGCGCCCGCTGGCTGCAATACAGAGATGGCCCCGACAAACACAAAAACTGCCGTGTGGAAGTACGAATTCAATAATCCGATTAATTTTCGGATTGATAACCTCTTGGTAATCATTCGGTTTTAATAAAAGTGTATCCCGATGAATTCGGGGGCCACTTGCAAACCTCAGACGGCCAAAGTCTGAATCATGCCTCTCCGCTCGAATGGCGGAGGGGCATTTTGCTATGCTGCGGCTTGGCACCCTGCAAGCGAAGCGGTGACGCGGTCGCCGAGGAACCGCGAGCGAGGCCGGAACTGTCCGGTAGCTCCGGTCTTGCTTTGGCTTCGGGGAGCTAAAGCCCCCCTCTGCCAAAGCACATTTTTCAATGAATTGAAAAACGCCTGCCGCTGGCCCTAGCCTCGCTACGCTCGGCGGGCTAAGCGCGTAAAACCACGCCGGGGTTCATGATACCAACCGGATCAAGCGCTGCCTTAATTCGGCGCATCGCGGTTAGCCGCCCCGCATCGCCATAGCGCTCAAGGTCGGCCACTTTAAGCCGCCCAACGCCGTGCTCGGCGCTAAAACTGCCGCCAAATTCAGCAACAATATCAAACACAAGCCGCGCAATATCGGCGCGCTGCGCCGCATATTCATCGCGGCTTTTCCCTTTCGGCGGGAAGATATTATAGTGCAGGTTCCCGTCGCCCATATGGCCAAAGCAATTCACCCGCAGGCCCGCTGGCACCGCCGCCGCCGCCCGCGCAATAAAGGCCGGCACGTCACTCACCGGCACGGAAATATCATGCGAAGAAATTGACCCAACCCGCTTATTCGCCTCTGGTATCGCCTCCCGCAGCGCCCAAAACTGCGCCCGCTGCGCCTCGTTCTGAGCGATCACCGCATCCAGCACAAGCCCAGCCTCCATCGCCGCTGCCAGCGCTTCCTCCGGCCCCATGGCACCGCTGATCTCAACCAGCACCGACCATTCAGCTTTAAACGGCGGGCGCAAATCAAACCCCGTTTCCGCTAAAAAATCAAAGCCCATCCGGTGGATCAGCTCAAACCCCGTGACCTCCAAAACACCCTCAAGCGCATGCAGCAGCGCCAGCGCACCCGAAGGTGACGGCACCGCCACAAACGCGGTGTGGCGCGCCACCGGCACAGGGTAAAGCCGCAGCACCGCCGCCGTAATCACCCCAAGGCTGCCCTCGGAGCCAATCATCAGGTTCCGCATATCATAGCCGGTATTGTCCTTGCGCAGCCGCTTCAGCCCGCCCATCACCGTGCCATCCGCCAGCACCGCCTCCAGCCCCATACACAGCGCCCGCGCATTGCCATAGCGCAGTACATTCACCCCGCCCGCATTCGTGGCGAGGTTCCCCCCAATCCGGCACGATCCCTCCGAGGCCAACCGCAGCGGAAACATCCGCCCCGCCCCCTCGGCCGCCGTGTGAATATCGGCTAACACCGCCCCCGCCTCAACGGTCATCGTGTTGTTTTCCGGCGATATTTCCCGCACCGCCGCCATCCGTTCCATTGAAAGCAGCACCGGCACTGGCCCCTCAGCCATCACCTGCCCACCAACCAGCCCCGTGCCGCCGCCCAGCGGCACCACGGGCACCCGCGCCGCGTTACACGCCGCCAAAACCACCGAAACCTCGCCCACATCTAAAGGCCGCAGCACCGCCGCTGCCCGCCCCTTGAACAGCCCACGAGGCTCCTCAATATCGCGCGCCTCAACCGCCCGCACCGCCCCCGCGCTCAGCCGCGCTTCCAACGCCGCCACAAACCCCGCATCAGCGCTAGATAGCATGGCTCTCCCCCCGCCGATCAATCCTCAAATGCGCATAAAGCACATGCGTGCGCCAACGCCCCGCGATCTGCAAATAGCTCTGCGCCACGCCCTCATACTTAAAGCCGCAGGTTTCCAACACCCCGCGCGAGGCCTCGTTTTCCGGCAAGCAAGCCGCCTCGATCCGGCTCAGCCCGAGCCGCTCAAAAGCAAACTCCACCACCTGCCCCAGCGCCTCGCTCATAAAGCCCTGCCGCGCGAACTCCGGCCCAATCCAATAGCCCACCGTGCCTGCCTTGGCTGGCCCAAAGCGCACATTATCCAGCGTAATTGCCCCCATCAGGCGGGCATCCTGCCGCCCGATAATCATAAACGGAAAGGCCGATTTTTGCCGCGCCGCACGGCGCGCCCAGCCCATGCGGTTGTAAAACGAGGCCTTCGCCTCATAGTCCCGCCCCCGTATCGGCTCCCACGGCTGCAAAAAATCACCCCCCGCGCGGCGTGTGGTGACCCACGGAATATAGTCCGCTTTTCGGGGCAAGCGCAGCTCCAGCCGCTCAGAAAGCAAAACCGGTGTTTTGCGCCCCAACATCCGGCTAGCCCCGCAACCGCGCGTGCAAATCGGCCATTTTCGGTGCGCTCGCAATAGGCCCATAAAGCGCCATCGCCATCTCATTGCTTTCACAAACCGAAGCCGCATAGCCCTTCAGCCCCGCCACGCTCACCGCCTCGATCTTGGCTACGGCCTCGCTTAAATCCGGCACCTTGCCCCAAATCGCGATGGCCCGCGCCATGCGCTCAGCCCGGGCGCTCGGGCTTTCCAGCCCCATCAACATGCCCGCTTTCATCTGCACTTGCGCGCGGCTTAGCTCGGCCTCCGAAATATCATCCACCGCCCGCTTCATCTCGTCCATCGTCACCTCAGCCAGCTCGGCAATCTGGTCGCCGGAGGTGCCTGAATAAATCGTCAGCATCCCGTTTTCCAACCCCGGCGTAATGCTGGCATAAATGCTATAACACAGCCCACGCTTTTCGCGAACTTCCTGAAACAGCCGTGAGGTCATGCCGCCGCCCAGCAGCATCGAGTAAATCTGCGCGGTGTAAACATCCTTGTCGCGAATGCTCGGTGCCGCAAATCCCAGCGTAAAATGCGCCTGCTCAAGGTCCTTCTCCGCCCGCTTTTCGCCACCAATAAACCGCGCGGCTTCTGGTGCGGGGGCGGTGCTGGCGGGCATGTCGCCAAACAGCGCCTCGGCTTGTTTTACCAATGCTGCAAAATCCACCTTGCCCGCTGCCGAAACCACAAGGTTTTCCGGCCCATAATGGGTGCTTACAAAGCCCGAAAAGTCGGATTGCTGAAAGCGCTTCACATTTTCCGCAGGCCCCAAAATTGGCCGCCCCAGCGCCTGTTTCGGGTATGAAACCCCCTGCAACCAGTCAAAAATCACATCGTCCGGCGTATCCAAGCTCTGGCCGATTTCCGACAGGATAACCCCACGCTCAATCTCAATCTCGCGCTTATCAAAGGTCGAATTCCTCAAGATATCCGCCAAAACCTCCAACGCCAGCGGCACATCGGCCCCAAGCACACGGGTATAATACGCGGTCATTTCCCGCGAAGTATAGGCGTTGATAAACCCGCCAACATCCTCAATAACCTCAGCAATTTCCAATGCGCTCCGGCTTTTGGTGCCCTTGAACGCCATGTGTTCCAAGAAATGCGCAATGCCGTTTTGCGCCGCATCTTCATTGCGCGCACCGGCTTGCACCCACACGCCCACGGTCGAGCTTTCTAGCCCCGGCATATGCTCAGCCACAATCGTCAAGCCGTTATTCAGCCGGTGGGTTTCTACGCTCATTGTGCGATTTTTCCTTTGATCAGGGCTTTCAGGGCACCAAGGTCATTGGCACAGCGGGTCACCCGCTCTTCACGGTCAAACAGGTCCGCCATATGCGGCGGCAGCGCTGGCCGCAACCCACAAGCCGCCTCCACCGCATCAGGAAATTTAGCCGCATGTGCCGTGGCCAGCGCCACCATCGGCACCGCACTTACGCCTTGATCCCGCGCCACTTTTACCGCCACGGCCGAATGCGGGCACAGCACCTCGCCCGTGGTCTCGGCCATCATCTTAATCGTTTCCGCCGTCTCCGCTTCCGAACACGCCCCACTGTCAAACTCCGCCCGCAGCCGTTCCAGCGCCCCCTGCGAAAGCGCAAAGCCGCCCGCGCCAAGCTCGCCCATAAGCTGCGAAATCGCCTCGCCTTCGCGGTCATAAAGGTCAAACAGCAGCCGCTCAAAGTTAGAGCTCACCTGAATATCCATCGACGGGCTGATGCTCGGGGTCACGCCCACTTTGCGGTGCTCGCCGCTCTGCAATGTCCGGTGCAGAATATCGTTTTGGTTGGTCGCAATCACCAGCCGCTCAATGGGCAGCCCCATGCGCTTGGCCACGTAACCCGCGAAAATATCACCAAAATTTCCCGTTGGAACGGTAAACGAGACCTTCCGGTGCGGCGCGCCCAAGCTCACAGCGGTGGTGAAATAGTAAACCACCTGCGCCATCACCCGCGCCCAGTTGATGGAATTTACCCCCGCCAGCTTAACCTCGCTCCTGAAGTCCGCATCATTAAACATGTCTTTCAGCCGCGCTTGGCAATCATCAAAGTCCCCGTCCATCGCCACCGCGTGCACGTTGGACTCGCTTGGCGTCGTCATCTGCCGCCGTTGCACTTCTGACACCCGCCCATGCGGATACAAAATAACCACATCAACCGCATCCAAGCCCCTAAACGCCTCAATCGCCGCTGAGCCGGTATCCCCCGAGGTCGCCCCCACAATCGTCACCCGCTCACCGCGCCGCTTCAGCACCGCCTCAAACATCTGGCCGATGAGCTGCATCGCCACATCTTTAAAGGCCAGCGTTGGCCCGTGGTGCAGCTCGGCCACAAATTCATTAGGCCCCGTTTGCACCAGCGGCACCCGCGCGGGGTGGCGGAAGGTGCCATACGCCCGCGCCAAAATCCCGAGCAACTCCTCGTCAGAAAACGTATCACCCACGAAGGGTTTGATCACCCGAAACGCCGCGTCCTCGTAAGAAAGCCCCGCCAATGCAGCGATCTCCGCCTCGCTCATCACCGGCCATGTTTCCGGCACATACAGCCCGCCATCGGTCGCCAGCCCGCTGAGCATGGCGTTTTCAAAGGAAAGAGCGGGGGCTTGGCCGCGCGTGGAAATATATTTCATCAGTCACCTAAACGGTTTTGCGTTTGATCCTAATCAGCAGATACAGCGTCATCCCCAGCCATACAAGCGCGAACCCATACCATGTGGCCGCATAGCCCAAATGGTTGTTCGGGATGTTCACCCCCACGGCCACCGGATACGGCGCGCCTTGCAGCCCCGTTTGCCGCATAACCAGCAGCACAGGCTCTGTCCCCAGCGCCTCGGCCAGCCCCACGGTATCTCGGTTAAACCAAATGTTTTTGGCCAAATCCGGCGGGAAGGTCGGCGGGTCTTGCATCCAAAGCAGGTTTCCCTCCAGCGTGCCGTTTTCCAACGGGCGCACCGCCTGCTTTTGCCCCTCAGGCACATTACCACGATCCACCAAAATCGTCCGGCCATCATCAAGCGTAAACGGCACGATAATCCGGTATCCCGGCCCGGTTTCGGGGCTGGAAGATAGCACATGCACCTCACCCGCGCCCATCTGCCCCGTGGCCACCACATGCAAATACATATCGCGCTCACGGTCCGGCGCGGCTGGCACCGGCACCGGCGCGCCGTTCACCTTAGCGTCAATCGCCGCCAGCACGCCCTCTTTCCATGCCAGCCGCCGCACTTGCCAGTTGCCAAGGCTTACCAAAATGGCGATCCCGACAATGCCAAACACAATCGGCGCTATCATCCGTTTATTCATGCCATCTCCAAACAAAAACGCGAGCCATAATGGCCCGCGTTTTCTCAATTATGCAAGGCCGAATTCAGCCGCCCCAGATGTAGATCGCCATAAACAGGAACAGCCAAACCACATCCACAAAGTGCCAATACCAAGCCGCCGCCTCAAAGCCCACATGGTGCTCTTTGGTGTATTTGCCCTTCATAGCCCGCAGCATACAAACCGCCAAAAAGATCGTGCCGATGATCACGTGGAAACCGTGAAAGCCTGTCGCCATAAAGAAGGACGCCCCGTAAATATTGCCCGTGAAGCTAAAGGCCGCGTCAGCATACTCAAAGCCCTGAAACACGGTGAACAACGCGCCAAGGGCAATCGCCCCTGCCAGCGCCTTAGCCATGGTTTTATTGTCGCCATCCTCGGCAATCGCATGGTGGGCCCATGTGGCCAGCGCACCCGAGCAGATCAGGATCAGGGTGTTGATAATGGGCAGGTGCCACGGATTAAAGGTCTCGATACCCGCTGGTGGCCAAACGCCGTCAATCGCAGGCGAGCCTTCTGTCATCGGGTAAAGCGCGTGCTTAAAGAAGGTCCAGAACCACGCCACAAAAAACATAACTTCGGAGGTGATAAACATAATCACGCCGTAGCGCAGACCGATGATCACAACCGGGGTGTGGTCACCCGCTTCAGCCTCGGAAAACACGTCAGACCACCAAACATACATGGTGTAAAGCACCACAGCGAGGCCGACGAAAAACATCCAAGGGCTATCCCCCTTAAAATACATCACCGCGCCAAACAGCATGGTAAAGGCCGAAACGGCCCCGAGCAGCGGCCATATGCTGGGCTTCAGAATGTGGTAATCGTGGTTCTTTTCATGTGCCATAAGGCTGTCCCCTTCTTAAGCGCTAGTTAACCTGCGCGTTTTCGTTGCTTTCCAGCGAAGCTTGCGCCACCGGAATGTCTATTTCGTAAAATGTGTAGGAAAGCGTGATCGAATGCACGAACTTGCCTTCAAGGTCTGTTACAATCGCCGGATCCACGTAAAACGTCACCGGCATCATCACCCGCTCGCCAGGTTGCAGCACTTGCTCGGTGAAGCAAAAGCAGTCGATCTTGTCAAAAAAATTGCCCGCCGAAAACGGTGTTACATTATAGCTCGCCTGCCCTGCAATCACGTGGTCAGTGGGGTTATAGGCCTCAAAAAATGCCAGCCCGACCTCGCCAATGCGCAGGTCCATTTTGAACTGCGCGGGCTTGAACTCCCAGTCCATATGCGGTGCCACAGAGCCGATGAAGCGGATCTCCATGGTCTGCTCCAAAATCTGGTCTTCTGAGGGGGCAATATCGGCCTCTGCCGTGGTGCCGCCATAGCCCGTAACCTTGCAAAACCAGCTATAAAACGGCACCGAAGCCACGGTGGCCGCTGTCATAAACGCCAACACGCCGAGCAGGTAATAAACGGTTTTCTTGTTGCTGGACGCGCTCATTCACTGGCCTCGGTGCTGGGCACATAGTTAGGCGCATGAATATCCACGCTTTGGGTTTGGGAAAGCTTCACAATAGACACCGCAAAGATAACCGCGACGAAGCTGCCCAATATCAGCCCCAAGGCCATATTACGGCCTCTACGGCGGGTGTGAAGCTCGTGTTCAGGGTGAATAGCCATGATTAAAACCAGATCGGGAGCGCAAAAGCTGAAATATCCAGCGCGCGCAAGGTGGATTCTACCAGCAGCATTACGAAATGCACAAACAAGTAGACGATGGTAAAGCCAAAAAACTGCTTTTCGGCACGGAAATTGTCAGCGTCACGGTCCGCTTCTTGCCGCTTGAGCAACCGCCACGCGCCCGCCAGAAGCACGGCGTTGAGCAGCAGCGAAACCGCAAAGTAAAGCCCGCCACCAATTTGCGTAAAGCTCGGGGCCAAAGCCACCGGAATAAGCAACAACGTATAGCCAAATATATAGCGCCGCGTTACCCGCTCGCCACGGGCCACCGGCAGCATCGGAATGCCCGCCGCCTTGTAATCCTCATTTCGCCACAAGGCCAAAGCCCAAAAGTGCGGCGGTGTCCAAACCAAAATCAGCGCCACCAGCAAGATAGGCTCAACAGAGAGGCTCCCCGTCGCTACAACCCAGCCAAGCAGCGGCGGAAAGGCCCCTGCCGCACCGCCAATAACGATGTTTTGCGGGGTGAGCCGCTTAAGGCCCATCGAATACACGACCACATAAAAGAAGATGGTAAAGGCCAGCCAGCCAGCCGCCGCCAAATTAGCAAACACCGCCAACATCATCACAGAAAGGCCCGAAAGCGCCAAGCCAATCGCCAGCGCCTCGCCGGGCTGCACCCGCCCGCTTGGAATAGGCCGCCCCTGTGTGCGCTTCATCACCGCGTCAATATCACGGTCCCACCACATATTCAGCGCGCCCGAGGCCCCAGCCCCAATGGCAATACACAGGATAGAGGCAATCGCGATTACCGGATGCACAGGCGTAGGCGCAACCAACATGCCCACCAGCGCCGTAAACACCACCAGCCGCATAACCCGAGGCTTAAGCAGCTCAACATAATCGCCGAACTGCGCCTCATATTCGCGCGTATCTATGGAGGAAACATCAGCCATTTAGTTTGACGCCACCGTCGTCGCAGCCGGAATGCTGGCATATTCAGCGATTGCGCCCTCAAGCCACGCTTCATAATCAGCTTGGCTCACAGCCTTCACCACAATCGGCATATAGGAGTGGTTGATGCCGCAAAGCTCGGAGCATTGGCCAAAATAGGTGCCGATATAGTTTTCATCCGCATCCGTGCCTGCTTCCACATCACGCGGGTCCGCGCCCACGCGGAACCACGTTTCGTTCAAGCGGCCCACAATGCCATCCATCTTAATGCCAAAGGCAGGCACCGCAAACGAGTGATTCACGTCAGAGCCTGCTACCAGCACCCGCACGACCGCGCCCACAGGCACCACAATCGCGGTATCAGCCGCCAGCAAATAATCCTTTGGCTCATAGCCATATTCGGCCAATTGCGCGATCACATCTTCGGTCAGCCCGGGCTCGCCTTGGCCGATCATAAAGCTATCAAACACCACACCGCTTTCGGGGTATTCATAGGTCCAATACCACTGGTTGCCTGTCACCTTAATGGTGATATCGCTCGGGGGGGTTTCGATTTGCTTGAACAGAATAGGCAGTGAAAACGAGCCAATAACGATCAGAATAACGATCGGCAGCATGGTCCACATGATTTCCACCATGGTGTGGTGGGTGAAACGCGCCGGAGATTTATTGGCGCGCTGATTGTAGCGAATAACCACCCAGATCAGCAGTGCCGTTACAAATATGGTGATGATGGCGATAATCCACAGCACCATGGCGTCTAGCCATTGGCCATCGCGGGCCAGCTCTGTCGCTGCGGTCTGAAAACCCATCGCGCCCGGTGTTGGTGCCCCAATCACCGCAAGCCCATTCAGCGCATCTTGCGCCATGCCAACACTTGCCGCCATCAGGCCAACAAGTCCAAATAGAAAACCCCGAATAAGGCTGGTCATCTTCATAATTATAGTCCCCAGTTCATCCGCACTTGTTGCGCGATATTTGTTGCCACCCCCATTGCAGAGAGTCGCCGTGCTAAAACTTGATACAGATCAATCATATTCCGGCACAGATAACAAGATATTCGTTTGCGGCATTCAGCCGCGAAATGGAAAATTTGCCGCCCAAGAATAAGTTTTCCTGCCGCCAAGAATAGATAAACTATTCCGATTCGGATTATTTTAGCGGAAAACCACGTTTTCCCCGCCTCCGACTCACTTTCACCCCAACTTACACCGCTGGCAGATTTCCCAGCCGCGCCCGGTCATGGCCGCAGGTATAGACGGAGGTTTGGCCGTTCGTCGCCTATTGCGTTTCCATCACCCAAAGAATCTCGCCGTATCGAGAAACCAGAACATAAGGAACGCCACCCAGAATCTCTCTATCGAACGCAAGTGAAAAAATATAAAAATCTCCACAGTTCTCGACCAAGTCCCGCCCACGATCAGCGCTGATCTGATACCCTCTACGCCCGAGCTCCGCACGCGCCACGTCGGAGACAGACCGAATGGTATCGGACGTTGTTACCAAGGAACATATCTCATCAGCGTATGCCGGTTGGGCTATGAAAAAGTGTGGTGCCACCCCCATTGCCATAGCGGTGATAAATAATCGCATCCGGAAGGCCAAAGCCTGAGCCAACCCTTGCAAATGCATAAGAGCTGTAATCTGCGCAGTTTCCATACTTAGTTACCTCAATGGCATGACGTGGCCGATGTTGAACTATATAACATTTCAAATCCTGCCCCCCGATACCAAAACTATCCCTCCTCGCCAAACCTGTCCACCCAGCCAGCAGCATCTGTTACCAAGCGGTCGCGCCGAAGATTTTTTCCCACCCCCCGTTGCCCAACCGCCCCCAAGCCGCCATATTAAGCCAAACCCAGAGGAGCCTCCCATGTCAGACACCCCCTTCCGCCCGCTAGAAACCACGCTTGACCAAAGCGCTGCTCTGCGGGTGCTGCGCGATACCGTTTCCGGCGGCAATGATGGCGAGCTGTTTCTGGAACGCAAGCGCTCCGAAATGCTGGTGTTTGATGACGGTGCCCTGAAAACTGCCAATTTTGACGCGGGCGAGGGTTTTGGCCTGCGGGCGATCAACGGCGAAACCGCCGCCTATGCCCATTCCTCCGAGATCAGCATGGCCTCGCTTACCCGCGCCGCCGAAACCGCGCGGCTGGCGATTGGCGCAGGCGGCGGCAGCCTCGCCGACGCCCCCGCAAAAACCAACCAGCGCCTCTATACCGACGCCGACCCGATCACCGACGCCCCCTTCGCCCTCAAGGTCGAGACCCTAAAAGAGATCGACGATTTCGCCCGTGGACTGGATGCCCGCGTGGTGCAAGTGTCGGCCTCGCTCGGGGCCAGTTTGCAGGAGGTCGAGATCCTGCGGCCCGAGGGCGAGATCCTGCGCGATGCGCGCCCGATGACCGTGCTCTACGTGTCTGTCACCGTCGAGAAAGACGGCCGCCGCGAAGCCGGCAGCCACGGCTCTGGCGGTCGCTCCAAAATCGGGCTGCTGCTTGAGGCCGCCCACTGGAAATCCGCCACCCGCGAGGCCCTGCGCATCGCCCTGATCAACCTTGAGGCAAAGGACGCCCCCGCTGGCATGATGGACGTGGCCCTCGGCAACGGCTGGCCCGGCATCCTGCTGCACGAGGCCATTGGCCACGGCTTGGAGGGCGACTTTAACCGCAAAGAAACCAGCGCCTTTGCTGGCCTGATGGGCAAG
>Ga0256845_1000651_pt1 | contig 31509 bp, 17 predicted proteins | sample RiftiametaG_FD_189101 | JGI IMG/M metagenome (GOLD analysis project Ga0256845, IMG submission 189101) | Tube worm associated microbial communities from hydrothermal vent at the East Pacific Rise, Pacific Ocean - Riftia | ecosystem: Host-associated > Annelida > Integument > Unclassified ...
GAGGCCGCCCCATCGCCGAGCTTGTCCTCGCCCGCACCGGAACCCGGGAGCGAGGCCGCGTCGAGCATGCTCGACGACATGCTCGAGAATGCAGAGGTCGTGCCCGACACACGCCTGCGCCAAGGTCCGCGCCTCAAGCCCGAGGAGGTCCTCGTCGACAAGGCCGGGGTCGATGTGGCCATCGCCGAGCTCGATTCCCTGCTCGCGCGCCAAGTCGACTATGTCCTGCATCACCCGAGTTTTCAGGGCCTCGAGCGGGCCTGGCGGTCACTTCGCTATTTGGTAGCGAACGTCAACTTCCGCGAGAACATTCAGATCCACCTGCTCAACTGCAGCAAGCAGGACCTGATCGACGATTTCGAAGATGCGCCCGAGATCGCCAAGTCTGGGCTCTACCGCCTGGTCTATTCGACCGAGTACGGCACCTTCGGCGGTGAGCCCTACGGGGAGATCGTCGCCGACTACGAGTTCGACCCCGGGCCCGTCGACATGAACCTGCTGGCCAACTGCGCGGCCGTGGCTGCGATGGCGCACGTCCCGTTCTTGGGCAACGCCTCACCCCGGTTCTTCGGGGAGTCGAGCTTCGACCAACTGGCGACCTACAGCGACGTGCGGGCGATCTTCCAGACTCCTCAGTACACGCGCTGGAACAGCTTTCGCGACAGCGAGGACTCGCGCTATGTGGCGCTGTGTCTGCCCCGCTTTTTGCTGCGACACCCCTACGAGCGCCACCACGTCCACGCTTTCACCTACATCGAGCGATCTTCGATCAAAGCCCACTACCTGTGGGGGCGGGCGTCTTTCGCCTTGGCCACCCGGGTCGCGGACAGCTTCGCCCGTTACCGCTGGAGTCCCAACATCGTCGGGCCCACGGCCGGGGGGGCGGTGGAGGGTCTGCCCATGCTCGGCTACCGCTCCATGCGGGGGTTCGAGAAGCGCATGCCTACCGAGATCCAGCTGACCGAGCGCCACGAGTACGAGCTCTCGGAGGAGGGCTTCATCGGTCTCGTTCACCTCAAAGGTGACGACAAGGGGTGCTTCTTTTCGGCCAACTCCTGCCAGCGACCCAAGACCTACCCCAAGACCGATGAGGGACGAGCGGCCTCGCTCGGGGCTCGCCTGGGCGCCCAGCTGCCCTATATCTTCATCGTCTGTCGTATCGCCCACTATCTCAAGGTGCTTCAGCGCGAGGAGATCGGCCGTCACCTCGAGCGTGGTGATCTCGAGCGCGAGCTCAACCTTTGGTTGCGCCAGTATGTCTCGGACATGGACAACCCCGCGCCGGCTGTCCGTGGGAAGCGACCGCTGCGACAGGCCCAGATCAAGGTCGAAGAGGTCCCCGGACAACCGGGTTGGTACCGGGCGAAGCTCGAGCTGCGTCCACACCTCAAATACATGGGCGCCTCGTTTACGCTCTCGCTGGTCGGCAAGCTCGAGCGCGAGGGCTGAGAGCTCCTCCGTGTCGGCACGAGGGCGGAGCGGGCCCACATCCCGGGCTCCGACCCCGGAGAGGGGTCGCCCCGCCGACTCCGCGTGAAATGCGCGGACGGTTCCCGGATAGGGTCCAGATCGGGCTCCTACGGCGCCTAGGCAAACGCACAGTATCGCGGGAAGTGTAGTCAAGACGCGTACTTCCACGCGTGTGCTGGTGTCCGCAAAACATCGCGACCGGTCTCTCCCCCGCCTGTGTCGATCGGGTACTCTCGCCCCCAGGAGCGCAGGTGTCGGACCCGACAGAACTCAATAGCGGTGGCCCGCCACCATCCCAGGTACCCGGTTGGAAACCGCCGCCAGACCTCGTCGGAACGGTGCTCGCGGATCGCTACAAGGTCATCTCTGTGCTCGGAGACGGGGGTATGGGCCGGGTGTACCTCGGCGAGCATGTGACCCTGCGAAAAAAGGTCGCGATCAAGGTCCTCAAGCAGGAATTTTGCCACGACCGCACCAACGTCGAGCGCTTCCTCCAAGAGGCGCGCGCGGCCTCCATGATCCGCCACGAGAACATCGTGGACATCATGGATTTCGGCCAGGTCCCAGGCGGATCGGTGTTCTTCGTGATGGAGCTGCTCGAGGGCGCCGATATCTCGGAGATGCTCAAGTCGGTCGGACGTCTGCCCTGGCTCCGGACCCGCAACATTTTGCTTCAGGTCGTGCGTGCGCTCCGGGCTGCACACGAGTCGGGGATCATCCACCGCGACGTGAAGCCGGCGAACGTCTATGTGATCGAGCGCGCGGGTGCCACGGACTACGTCAAGGTGCTCGACTTCGGGATCGCCAAGGTCGACGACTCGACCTCGGGCTTGACCCGCACGGGCGCGGTGTTCGGGACCGCGGGCTACATGGCGCCGGAACAGGCCTGTGGTGACCCGGTCGACTCGCGCACCGATGTCTACGCCGTCGGCTGCATGATGTTCGAAATGCTGACTGGGCAGACGCCCTTCCCGGGCACGAACTTCATGCGGGTGCTGACCCAGCACATGAACGATCCGGCGCCCCTGCCCCGGGAGGTCGCCCCAGACGCGGACATCTCGGATGAGGTCGAGACCATCATCCTGACCGCCCTGGCGAAGAAGCAAGAAGATCGCTTCCGAGATATGGCGGCCTTCGAGAAGGCGATCGCCCAGGCCAACGGCGAGGTCGCCACCGTCCCTCCACAGAACCGACAGCGCACCGACAAGGGGACGATGATCCTCCTCGACGACGATGCGCCGAATCCCTTCGCCAACATGGTGCCGGGCCAGCCCCCGCCGGGTTACGACGGGAGCTCGGTCGTGCCGGGTGGCCCCCAAGCGGGCGACGGCGCGACCATGATGCTCGACGGCATGGGTGGCTTTTCGCTGGGCAACGACGCCGAACCCGGCGACGGCGCGACCATGATGCTCGACATGAACGAGTCGGCCGCGTTCGCGGCCTCGCTCAAGGCAGCCGGAGCTGCCGCCGCGGGGAGCTCGGCGACGATGGGCAGCCAGGCGGACTACGCCGCCGTCGACGAGGGCAAGGACAACAAGAAGCTTTTCATGATGATCGGCGGGGGCGTCATGGCGCTGCTCGTGATCGTGGTGCTGCTGGTCGTGTTCCTCGGCGGGGGAGACGACGACGAGAAGCTCGCCGACAAGGATGACACTGCCGAGACCGCCAAAGCCGGTGCGGAGGCGGGCGAGGCCGAGGAGGCCGGAGTGCTCGAAGCGGGAGTGCTCGAAGCCGGCGACAGCGAGACTGGTGGGGCCGAGGAGGCCGGCGCCGATGACCAGGATGACCAGGATGACCAGGCGGGCGAGACAGGGGTACCAGTGGTCGCCGACACGGGGGCGAGCACAGACGACGGTATGGTGATCGACGACCCGGACACCGGTGGCGACGACGGCGTCGTGATCGACGACCCGGATACGGGCGAGGAGCCGGTCGAGGACGTGGTCAAGAAGCCCAACGGACCGGCGAAGGTCAAAGAGCAGCTGTCGACTGCCGACGTCAATCGTGGCCTCAAGCGGATGAACCGGAAGGTCAAGGCCTGCAAGAGCAAGGGCGGCCTCCCAGGCATGAAGATCAAGGTCAGCCTCTTAATCTCCGGGGGCAAGGTCAAATCGGCCTCGGCTCGCCCCCCACACACTTCAACACCGGTCGGGAAGTGCGTCGCCGGGGTCGTCAAGAAGGCTCGCTTCACCAAGGCGAAGCAGTCGAAGATCGTCGAGCACACCTATACGCTCTGAAGTCAGGGCAGATCGCCACCCACCACACGCCATGTCGGGTTCGACGATCACGATCACCGCATCGGACGGCAGCCAGCGCTCGGTGCCCTTCGAGGGTCTACAGCTGCGGATCGGACGGACCCCAGACAACGATCTGGTACTCGACCAGGGTGGGGTCTCGTCTAGGCACTGCGTGTTGGGTCGCGACCCGACGGGGGCCTACTACGTTCAGGATCAGGGTTCGACCAACGGGACCTGGATCGGTGACCAGCGGGTTCAAGGCACGACCGTTTTGCAGCCGGGGACCAAGTTGGTCGTCGGCAGCTATGTTCTGAGTGTGGTCGTGGGCCGTCCTGTAGCCGTCCCTCGGCCGATGGGCATGGGCATGGGCATGGGCGTCCGTGGACCCCTGCTGCGCAAGTCGGAGGACGAACATCGGGATCGACGCTTCCTCGATCGGGTGGCTCGCTATGCCCAAGAGTGGGACGAGTCGGATCGACCTCGGCGTCTGCTCTTGCGTGGACGAAACCTGCGCCTGGCGCTCGAGCGCATCGAAGGCCGGGATCCCGACGATTGTTTTGGGGAGGTCGAGGAGACCTTTATTCGGGTCAGCGCGGAGGGCCGGGAGCGAGCCAAGGTCGTGCGCATCGCGGCGGTGATCGGGGGCGTGGTGGCCCTGCTCGCCCTGGTGGCCGTTCTCGCCACGCGCGACTGGGGAGGCGAGGAGCTCGCGGCCGCCGAGGGAAGCGGTGAACAGGTGGGCGAGAGGGGGGGGAGCGAGACCGGCGCAGACCGTGACGTCGAGTTGGTCGGGACGATCGAGGACAGCGACCTCGAAGACCACTCGACTCAAAAACAGTGGATCGAGCACAAGGTGATCCCCGCCGAGACCCTCGAGGAGATCGCGCTTCGCTACGACGTGACCCTCAAGGCCGTCAGCCAGTGGAACGGGGTCGGGGAGAGTGAGGAGCTCGCGCCGGGTCGGACCATCAAGGTCAAGGCCGATCCCAACGCGGCCCCCCTTCCGCACCAAAACATCAGCTATCGCACGGTCTCGCGCGAGTCGTGGTCGAGCCTGGCCAAGCGCTTCGACGTCCCCGTGGACAAGCTTCGAGCGTACAACCCAGGCGTGGAGGGGGAGCTGAGCGGGAAGACGGAGCTCTCGATCTGGATCGACCCCAAGCCCCTCAAGCGCAAGGCCGACGTCCAGATCCCCGAGTTCACGGTCCGCCAAGACGCGATCTCGGTGGGCGCTCCCAAGGGTGGAAAACTGACCAACGGGATCCAGTTTCCGCGCAACGACGCGCTCTACAAGCGCCGCAAGCCCTACATCATGTGGTGTGGGAGCTTCATGGCGGCCCAGCTTCAGTACGCGATCGCCAAGTTCCGCTACTCCTACGAGTTCGAGGGTGAGGTCGTGGTCGCGGACATGAGCCAGAAGCACGGCGGGCTGTTCAACCCCCACAAGTCACACCAGTCCGGGCGCGACGTCGACATCTGGCTGCCCACGCTCAAGGGCGTCTACAAGAAAGACCAGCTGACCAGCAAGACCTACCGGCCCATGTCGGAGGAGGCCGACTGGTTCGCGCTCTATGGCTTTCTCAAGGCCCTCCACGAGACCGAGGCCGTGCACGTGGTGTTCCTCGACTACACACTCCACGACCGGGTCTACAAGGCCGCCAAGCTCATGGGCGCCAACGACGAGGAGCTCAGCGAGATGATCGCCTACCCGCGGGGGGCCCACCACCGGCAGAGCCTGCTTCAGCACTCGCCGGGCCATGTGCACCACATTCATGTCCGCTTCAAGTGTGGTCCCAACGACGAGGACTGCTCGAACCGAGCCGACCCGGATCCGGGGGACTGAGTTCGGAGACTGAGTTCGGGCTCGGGTCTGAACTCGGGGCGGCGGCGGCTCAGCGCTCGAGGTGCGTGTCGAGCCACAGCGCGCGCAGCCGAGCGTGTGGGCCAGTGTCGGTGTCGGGGTTCGAGAACTGCCAGCTTCGGTGTGGGTTGGGGATGGTCCGAACTTCGACGAGTTCCAGCCGCCCGCGCCGAAACAGGCTCAGGGAGGTCGGGGCCCCGAGTTTGCGTTCGGAGAGGCGGGCCTTGGCCTCGCCGACGCTGCGCACCCGTAGCCCGTCCACGGCGATCGGCTCGTCGCCGAGCATGACCCCCGCGGCTGCGGCCGGTGAGCTCGGGTCGATGAAGGTGACCGCTGTGCCCCCAGACATGCCGGTCCAGGCGGCGGCGCGTGGATCTTCGATGGGATCGACGGTCTCGCCCTCGACCTCGAAGCCAGCCTCGCGCAGGAGCGCTTCGAGGGGCAGCTCTCGGGTCCCGAGTACGTAGGCGTCGAAGAACCAGCGCATGTCCTCGCCGGCCTCGGCTGAGGCCGCGTCGACGATGTGATCGAGGGTGATCGAGGCGCGGCCGAGATCGGGATCACGGGCGGCCCAGAGCCTGCGGAAGAGGCCGTCGAGGGAGCCCGTGCGGGCGTGGTCTCGGGCCCGCAGGCGCAGGCTCAGGTCGAGGCAGACGCCGATGAGGTTGCCCTTCTCGTAGTAGCTGATCGTGGTCTCGGCGTGGTTGGGGGCGGGTTTGTAGGACTTGATCCAAGCCTCACGCGAGAGCGCGGCGATGGGGTCGTAGTTGCGGCCGGGTTTGCGCAAGTAGGCGGTCCAGGCCTTGCCTAGACCCTCGAGGTAGGCCTCGGGGTCGACCAGGCCGGCGCGCAGCAGGGCCCGGGTCTCCATGGTCTCGGTGAAGCCCTCGTGGAACCACAGCAGCTCGCTGTAGTTCTCGCGGCTGTAGTCGAAGGGGCCGAGGACCTGATCGTGGATGCGCTTGACGTTCCAGAGGTGGAAAAACTCGTGGGCGATCAAGCGTTGGACGCGACGGTAGCCGGCCTCGGTGTCGAAGATCCATGGTCGGACGATGAGGGCGGTGCTGTCGAAGTGTTCGAGTCCGCCACCCCCGGCCTGGTCGGCGAGCATCAGGAATACGTAGCGCTCGAAGGGCAGCCCGTTGAAGGTCCGGGCGTAGGCGCGGACGATCTTCTCGGTGTCGGCGACGATGCGGGGGAGCGCGGCGTTGGAGCCGGCGGGGGCCAAAAATACGAATTCGATCTCGGCCCCGGCGACCACGAAGCGCGCGACTCGAGGCTTGCCCAGGAGCAGGGGACTGTCGACGAGGGTGTCGTAGTCGGGGGCCACGAAGGTGGGAGCGCCGGGGCTCGGGGCGCCGGTGCTCGCTGGGGAGGTCGCCAAGCTGGTGTGTACGGTCCACTCCCGGGGGGCCTCGACAGCGACCGTGATGGCTCCCGCGCGGGGGTGGCCACCGCGGCCGTCGACGTACATGAACACGCTGGTGCCGTTGAGGAGGGCGAAGTGATCGTCGACGTAGGAGGTCCGCACGCTCAGCTCGTCGGCGAACACGCGGTAGTCGACGCTGAATCCCTCGCCGTCGTTGTCGACTTGCCAGCGCTGCTTGTCGACGCGGGTGACCTTCAGGGCCGCGCCGGGGTGTCCACTCTCGGCATGGGCCCCGGCGTGGGCGTGGGCTTCAAAGTCGTAGACGTGGCGTCCGAAGTCGCGGATGAGGTAGGAGCCGGGGGCCCAGGCGGGCATGGCCAGGGTCGTCTGGGGGCTGGGGCTGGCCGGGACCTCCAGGTGGACTTCGACGTAGCGCGTGTGTGGGGCGGGGATCGAGAGCCGGTAGCTCAGGGGGATATCCCGGCCTGGGTTCGGGGACCTCTTCCGGCGCTGTGCGAGCTTCGCGGGGCGTTTCGGGGACCTCGCCGCGGGTCGATCACCGGGCGGGGCAGCGTGGGCTGGAGGGCTCCACACAAACGCAAACCCAAACCCAAATCCGATGCCGAGGACCAGACGGGCGAGCTGTGCGAGCAGGTCCGCGCGAGCTGCTGGGGGGGCGGACAGCGTGCGCGGGGCGGGGGCGAGCATGGGCGCAGTCTATGCGATATGCGATCCCAATCGCCGCGTGTGGCCCGGCGTGCGGCCCGGCGTGTGGCCCGGACGTGTGGCCCGGACGCCGGGTCGACCCCGGCGCCGGCTGTCTGGACTCACCAGTTGGCGAGCGGGAGGGTCTCGCGGGTGACGCTGCCCTCGGGGCTGCCGTCTTCGTCGTCGGGGAACTCCGCCCAAACCTCGAGCACCCCCCCGATGCTCGCGTCGACCTGGGTCATGCGCATGTCCAGGGTGAAGCCGTGTGCGAGGGCGGGAGCCTCGGCGTCGAGGCTCACGCTGAACTGTCCACTGAACTCGTCCGCGGCGAGCTCGTGATGGATAGTGCCCGGAGCGAAGCCCTCGCCCTGCTCGAGGATCTCGAGCTTGGCGTCGAAGCTCTGGACCCAGACCTCGTCGTCGGTGGCGAGCTTGACCGTCAGGTCGATCTCGAAGCGAGAGCGGCACTCGAAGTCGAGCTCTTCTCCCGCTTCGATCCGATCGAGGGCGACCTGGTTGTAGGCGGCCTCGATCCAGCGCAGCTCGGCGCTCTCCTCGACCAAGGCCACCTGCAGCCCCGTGCTGGTGTCGAGGGCCGGGCTGAGCTGGATCGGGGCCTCGACCTTCGACCAGTGAAGATCGCCCTGCCACTCGAGGGGCAGCAGGTCCTCGGCGGCGACCCCCTCGGGGTTCTGGGCCTCGAAGCCAGCGAGCTCGCTGATCTCTTCGACACAGGCGGCCTCGAACTCTTCCCCCTCTTCCCCCTCTTCCCCCTCTTCCCCCTCTTCCCCCTCTTCCCCCGTCTCGCCGATGCTGTCCCCCTCGATAGGGGTGTCGTCTTCGGTGCAGGCGCTGAGCGTGGAGAGGGCGGGGAGCAAGGCGAGGGTCAGGCAGACTCGAAAGCAGCGATGAGCAGACATGTCTCAAGCATGAGCACAGCTTTCAGGGCCGGCCACGCTGACGTCTGTGTCAGGATCGACGATCGGAACTGGGGGCTCGCTACGGGGTCCTGGAGCCGTGCTCGGCCACGCCTGTCACAGCGCCATGGCAGCGCTGTCGCGCACGCAGTGACCCGCCCCAGCTCATCGCCTCCCCGAGTGTGTGGCTTCGAACGCATGTGAACGCGCTCGCCCGATGACGCGCCCGAGTTCGCAGGTCGAGGGCTCGGAAACGCCGTGTCGTGAGGGGTTTGGCCACGGGCAGCTGGTCGGAGGGCCTCTGACTTGGAACCACCGCGCGTATGGGCCAACTGTGTCAAGCTCTCGGGGATGACGCCCCGCCGCGCCAAGATCCTCGCCACCTTGGGTCCCGCCAGCAACACTGAAGAGATGATCGGCGCGCTCTTCGACGCGGGCGTGGACGCAGTCCGCTTGAACTTCTCGCACGGCTCCCACGAGGACCACGCTCGTATCTATCGCCGGGTTCGCGAGCAGTCTGCGATCCGCCGCAGGCCGATCACCGTGCTCGGCGATCTCCAGGGCCCCAAGATCCGCGTGGGCCAGATCCCCGATTCAGGCATGCCCCTGAGCGCAGGCCAGATCCTGACCTTGGTCGCCGAGCCCGAGACCGAGGTCGATCTCGAGGGGGCGCGCGTGGGCATCGACTGTGAAGGGATCGAGAGGGAGGCCAAGGTCGGAGAGCGGGTGCTCATGGACGACGGCGAGCTCGAGGCCAAGATCGTGGAGATCGTGGGCAAAGAGCTGCGCGTAAAGATGGTGACCGATGGCCTGCTCAAGGCCCGCAAAGGGGTCAACCTGCCCGACTCGAGCTTGACCTTGCCCGCGCTCACAGAGAAGGACGAGGTCGATCTTCGCTTCGCCCTCGAGCTCGGCGTCGACATGGTCGCGCTCTCGTTCGTGCGCAGCCCGGAGGATCTGGAGCGCTGCCGCGAGATCATGCGCGACGCGGGCCGAGTGGTCCCGCTGGTCGCCAAGATCGAGAAGCCCGAGGCGGTCCGACCCGAGGTGTTGCCGGGGATCGTCGACGCGGCCAACGGCATCATGATCGCCCGGGGAGACCTCGGTGTGGAGATGGGACCGGAGGAGGTCCCCCTGATTCAAAAGCAGCTCATCAAGCTCAGCAACGAGCGCGGCAAGCTGGTGATCACGGCCACGCAGATGCTCGACTCCATGATCCGAAACCCCCGCCCGACCCGGGCCGAAGCCTCGGACGTCGCCAATGCGATCTTGGACGGGACCGACGCGGTCATGCTCTCGGGTGAGACCGCGGCGGGCAAATACCCGATCGAGTCGGTGGAGACCATGGACCGGATCATCCGGCGCATCGAGCAGACCGAGACCTACTGGCTCGAACCGCCCAAAGACATGGAGCTGGGGCACACCACCAATGCCGTCGCTCGGGCGGCGGTGACCAGCTCGCGCAGCCTCCCCGACTGCAAGGCGATCATCTGCTACACGGGCAGCGGCGGCATCGCTCGGCTGGTCAGCGACTATCGACCCAAGGTCCCGGTCTACGCTTTCACCCCCGAGTCGAGCACCTTTCAGGCCCTGTCTCTGTACTGGGGGGTGATCCCGATCCGCTTCTCACCGACGAGCCCGAGCGGGGAATCGATCTTCATCGACCTCGATCACGCCGTGCTCGAGCGGGGCATGTTCGAGCGCGGCGACCGCGTAGTCATCGCTCTCGGCTGGCCGATCAAGGCTCACACCTCGGTGAACATGCTCAAGTTGCACAAGGTCGGAGAGACCTTGCGCGGCGGCTGAGAGGAGTTTATATACCGCGTCCCGACCCGCAACGCCGCGAGTGGGGAGCCTACTCGGCTGAACCTGCGAAGGTGGCGGAATTGGTAGACGCGCTAGACTAAGGATCTAGTGTCTCACGACGTGAGGGTTCAAGTCCCTCTCTTCGCACAAGAGGGCCTCTCACTCGAGAGGCCCTCTGCTTTTGTGGGGTGGATGGGCAGGCCCTCTCCGGCCGTCGAGAGTAAGAACTTTCTCAGGCCCCTCACAAGGTCGGTTCGCGCGCTCGTGGCATGAACGGGCTGTGTCCCCGCTCTCGCTGGTCTCGCCGGTCTCGCCGGTCTCGCGATCCCTGCCTTCGCTGCTGCTCTTGCTGACGATCTCGGCGGTCTCTGTCGAAGTGCAGGCGGCTCCTCCGTCCAGCGCACACCACGATTCGGCGGCGACCCAGGGTCGGGCGTTGAGCTTCGACGAGGCGGTCGGGGCCGCTGTCACGGCCCCCGGTGTGAGGGGCCTCGAGGCGGCCGCGGAGGCCAAGCGCAGCGCCGATGGGGAGCTGCCGACCCTGACCGAGGGTCTCCAGGTGCAGGTGATGCCCGGGGCCCGGCTGCCGCCCGCGGGCGAGGCCGGCTTCGAGCTCCAGGCCACGGTGACCCAGGGCTGGAGGACGGGGGGCTATGGGCACAAGCGTCGCACAGCGGCGATCGCCGAGACCGAGGCTCTGGCCGCGGAGGCCCGGGCTCTGGCGCTCGAGCAGGAGCTGGGGGCGGCGCGGGCCTGGATCCTCCTGCACGAAGCGGAGGCGCGCCTGGAGTTGGCGCGGACCGAGTCGAGCATGGCGCTCGAGCTGGTCGCGGTCCTCGAGGTCGGACGCGAGGCCGGGGTGGTCACGCGGGTCGAGGTCGCGGAGGCGAGGGCCAGGGCGGCCGGGGCCCAGGCGGTGCTGACCGAGGTCGCGGGAGATGTCCATGACCTCGGCCTGGCCCTGGCGCGAGAAACAGGCACAAAGGCCACGGCGCCGCTGCGGACGAGGGGGGCCTATCCGACCCCCGAGCTGCCCGGCGAAGGGGTGCTGCGTGAGCGTTTTGCGGCCCTGGATCAGCTGCCGGCGGTGGTGCTGCGCCGGCTCGAGTCGAGGGCCGCCGCGGCCCGGGCGGAGGCTGCCAAGGCCGCAGGGAGCACAAAGATGAGCGCGGGGATCTCCGGGCAGCTCGAGTCCAGCGGGGAGCTGGTCCTGTTTGGGGTCCTCAACGCGACGATCCCGGTTCGTGATCACAACCAGAGGTTGGAGGCGAGCCACCGGGCGCAGGCCAGCCGGGCAGAGGCCGAGGCTGTCCAGATCGAGATCGAGCTGTCGGCGTCACTGGCGGTCGCCGTTCACGATCTGCACCACACCCGCGAGCGCCTGGAGATCCTCCGCGACCAGATCTTGCCGGCCCTCGACGAGCTGGTCGCCGCTCGCGAGACGGCGCTGGCCGAGGGGGAGGGGACGCGCCCCGAGCTGCTGCGGGCCCAGGGTCGGCGCAGCGCCGCGGCCCGAGAGTCGGCGAGCGCGGAGGCGCTGTGGGTCTGGTCTCGGGTCGAGGTTTGGCTCTACCTGCAGGCGATCGATTCAGCGGTCGGGTCGGCGGTCGTCGGGGAGGACAAGCAATGAGGGGCCCCTGGGTGCTGGTCTGGACGCTGGTGGCGGGTTCGCTGGTCGCCTGTCTGGTCGCCTGTGACGACGCCGAGACCGGTGGGGAGGGGGAGCGGGCGATCGGGGCGGAGACCGACGAGGCGCCCTCGGCCCGCTCGGCCTGGGTGTCGGTCCGCCGACCCACGGACGCGACCTTGGTCGAGCTTCCGGCCCGGGTGGTCGCGGCGGCCTCGAGCCGCTCGCGCCTGGACGCGACCTTTCGCTCGACCGTGGTCGGTGCGCGGGTTCAGGTCGGCGATGTGGTCGAGGCGGGCGATCCGATCGTGGAGCTGCGTGTGCCGGCCCTGCTCGAGGCGGCCGCCGTGCTCTCGGGGACCGGCGCACAGATCGGCTCTCACCAGGTCAGGCGCGCGCGCTTGGAGGGCCTGCGGGAGCAGGGGTTGGTCGGGGCCGGGGATATCTTCGATGTCGAGACGGGGATCGGGAAGCTCTCGGCGAAGCGGCGCCTGGCGTTGGCGACCCTGCAGGCGGCGGGGGTGGATCCCGGCTCGCGCCGAGAGCTGTTGCGTCGGGGTACGATCGAGCTCCGGGCGCCCATCGGCGGTGTGGTCGCGGATCTCGACGTCGTGCCGGGGGAGGTGCTCGAGGCCGGCGACAACCTGGCGCAGATCTTGGGTGTGGGCCCAGCCCGGATCGAGGTCGCCCACAGTGGGGCCACGCCGACGGCCGTGGCGCTCGAGTTCGTGGGTCTCGACGGGAGCCGCTTCGCGCTCGACCCGGAGCCGGTGGCCACGGCGATCGAGCCGGGCCTGGGTCGAACCTTGGCCTGGTACGAGCCGGCCGACGGCCGGGCCCTGCCCGACGGTCTGCGCGGGCGGGTGCGTATCGAAGGGGAGGGCGACACGCTGCTCGAGGTGCCCCGCCGAGCGCTGCGTCTGGACGGGGGTAAGGCCTTCGTGGCCCGGCGCGGTGCGGGGGCGCAGCCCGAGGCGGTGGAGGTCGAGGTCCTGCGCAGCGCGGGGAGCTCGGCCCTGGTCCGCAGCGAGGTCCTGCGTGTCGACGACCTCGTGGCGGCAGACGCTGCGACCGTGCTGACGATCGGCCGGAACCCCGGGGCGCTCGGGGGCGAGGAATGAACGACGAAAGGGAGGCGGCGGGTGAGGGTCGGCCCGGGCGAGGGCCGGAGCAAGAACAAGACCAAGAGCGAGAGCGAGATGCCCCCTCGGGTCTGATCGCGGATCTGGTCGGCTGGGCCGCGCGGCGGCGGGCCTGGGTTCTGGGCTTGGTGGTTCTGTTCGTGATCGGGGGTCTGTTCGGGGTCCGGGCGCTCGAGCTCGACGCGCTGCCCGACGTGACCGGGAACCAAGTCGTGGTCTTGACCCGGGCGCCCGGTCTGACTCCCAGCGAGATCGAGCGCGCCGTCACGCGGCCGATCGAGGTCGCTCTCGGGGGGCTCCCGGGCCTGGCCGAGCAGCGCAGCTTGTCGCGCTACGGCATCTCCTCGGTCACCGCCGAGTTTGAAGACGAGGTCGATCCCTGGCTCGCGCGGCAGCAGGTGGCGGAGCGGCTGGCGACCCTCGCAGCGCTTCCCGCTGGGGTCGACACGCCGGAGCTCGGGCCGTTCACCGGTGGCCTGGGGGAGGTCCTCCAGCTCTCGGTGAGCTCTGCCGAGCGCACGCCGGCGGAGCTCTACGAGCTGGTTCGCCTCGAGATCGCGCCCTCGCTGCGGGCGACTCCGGGGGTCGTCGAGGTCAACATTTGGGGTGGGCAGCGCAGGACCTTGGACGTGGTCGCCGATCCGCTCAGCCTCGCCCAACACGGCATCACCCTCAGCGCGCTGGCGATGACCCTGCGCGCGAGCACGGGCGCGGTCGCGGGCTCGACGCTGCCGGCCGGCCCGGGCCAGGTCCTGCTCCGGGGCGTGTTCTGGCCGACCCGCGCCAGCGAACTCGGGGCCGTGGCCGTCGTGCCCCAGCGCCGCGCCGTGTTGGGGGCCGGGCACGGGAGTGAGGAGGACTCGGATATGTACAGGGCCCCGGTGCGGGTGGCCGAACTGGCCGAGGTCGTGGAGGGGGCGGTCCCGCGGATCGGAGCCGCGACCGCCGACGGCAAAGGGGAGACGGTCTATGTGATGGTCCAGATGCTGCGGGGGGCCAACGCGCTCGCGCTCACGCAGCGCCTCCACGAGCTCATGCCCGAGATCGAGGCGACCCTGCCCGCAGACGTCCGCGTCGATGTGATCTACGACCGCAGCGAGCTCGTGACCGCGACCTTGAAGACGGTCGCCAAGAACCTGCTCGAGGGCGCGGCCTTGGTTGTGGTGGTGCTCCTGTTGATGCTGGGGAGCGTGCGCGCCGGGTTCTTGGTCGCGGCCGTGATCCCCCTGTCGATGCTGGGCGCGGTCTTGGGGATGGTCTCCCTCGATGTGCCCGGGAACCTCATGAGCCTCGGGGCGATCGATTTTGGCCTCTTGGTGGACGGCGCCGTGGTCATGGTCGAGCGGGTCTTTCACGAGCTCGGGACCAAGCCGGACCAGGTCGACTCCGAGCGGACTGCGGTCCGGGCGATGCAGCGCGTGGCCCGTCCGATGAGCGTCTCGGTGCTCGTGATCGTGCTGGTGTATGTGCCGATCCTGACCCTCGAGGGCGTCGACGGGAAGATGTTCCGGCCCATGGCGCTGACGGTGGTGTTCGCCCTGCTCAGCTCTCTGGTGTTGGCGCTGGTGTTTACGCCTGCGCTCGCCAGCTGGCTCCGGCCCGAGCACGTGCCCGAGCGACCTCCGATCTTGGTGCGCGCGATCGAGCGGGTCTACACCCCCCTGCTCTCGGCGGCCATGGGCCGTCCCGCGCTCGTCGCCCTGCTGAGCCTGGCCATGCTCGTCGGTGGGGGCTTCGCGTTTGCCGACAGCGGGACCAGCTTCGTGCCCCAGCTCGACGAGGGCGACCTCGTGATCCAGACCAACCGGGCCCCCGACATCTCGCTGGCCACGGGGATCGAAGAGGCGATGGCGCTCGAGCGCAGCGTGCGTGGGGCGGCCCCCGAGGTCGTCACGGTGGTCAGCCGCATCGGCAGCCCAGAGGTGGCCACCGACATCATGGGCCTCGAGCAGGCCGACGTGTTTGTGCGTCTGCTGCCCCGGGAGCAGTGGCGCCCGGGCCTGACTCGGGAGGCCTTGATCGCCGAGATCGACGCGGCGATCAACAGCGAGGCCCCCGGGGCCGAGATCGCCTACACACAGCCGATCCAGATGCGCTTCAACGAGCTCCTGGACGGGGCGGTGACGGACGTCGCCGTCAATATTTATGGTGAAGATCAGGCCCGAATCCGGGCCTCGGCCGAGGCCATCGAGGCGGTCTTGCTCGAGGTCCCGGGGGCCAGCGACGTGCGGATCTTGGCTCCACCCGACGTCTCCCTGATCGAGGTCCGGCCGCGCTTGCTCGAGGCGACCCGGCTCGGTTTCCAGACCGCGGAGGTGCTCGAGATCGTCGAGGCCCTGCGTATGGGCATCGAGGTCGGCGAGACCTGGGACGGCCCTGTGCGTGTGCCCATTCGCCTGCGCCTGGCCCACGAGGCCGACGCGTTCACGCTCGATCAGGTCCAGATAGCGACCCCTTCGGGGGAGGTCGTCACGCTCGCCAGCGTGGCTGAGCTTCACCACCTCGAGACCCCGGCGCTGGTCAACCGGCACGAGGGGCAGCGCCGGATCGTGGTCGGCTTCAACGTCCGTGGAGGCGACCTGGGCGAGGTGGTCGCCGAGGCCCAGCGCAGGGTCGAGGACACCGTCGAGCGTGGGGACGGGGTGCGCCTGGTCTGGGGCGGCCAGTACGCTCAACTCGAGGCGGCGCGGGGGCGATTGGCCGTGGTTCTCCCCGTGGTCTTGGTGGGCATCATGTTCCTCTTGGTGCTCGTGTTCCGGCGCCTGCGGCCCGCGGCGATCATCTTTCTCAACGTGCCCTTCGCCGGGGTCGGGGGGATCGTGGCTCTGTGGGCGCGGGACATGCCCCTGTCGATCTCCGCTGCGGTCGGATTCGTCGCCCTCTCGGGGATCGCCGTGCTCAACGGGGTCGTGCTCATGTCGACGGTGCTCGCCAAGCAGGACGCGGGCGTAGCTGCGCACGCGGCCGCCTCGGCAGCCGCGTGCGAGCGCCTCCGGCCCGTGATGATGACGGCCCTGGTCGCGGCGCTGGGCTTCTTGCCCATGGCCTTGGCGACCGGGGTGGGGGCGGAGGTCCAGCGTCCTCTGGCCACGGTCGTGGTCGGCGGTCTGCTGACCTCCACCTTTCTGACCTTGGTGATCCTCCCGGCCCTGTATCCTTGGTTGGCCGGGCGGAGGCGGCGGCTCGAGGGAGCAGGATCGTCGCCGGACCCGGAGCCCAAGCCGTGAATCGAAGCTCGAGCCCATGAAGCTGCTGTTGGTCGAAGACGAAGATCGCCTGGCCAAGGTCCTGGTTCAGGGCCTGCGCGAGGAGGGGCACCCGGTCGACCTGTGCACGAACGGCGAGCAGGCCTTCGTCCAGGGCCGGGACATCGACTACGACACGATCATCTTGGATTGGATGTTGCCCGACGTCGACGGCGTGACCGTGCTCCGGCGCTGGCGTGGCGCCGGGCTGCGCACACCCGTGCTCATGTTGACCGCGCGCGGGAGCATCGGAGAGAGGGTGACGGGGCTCAAGGCGGGCGCCGACGACTACCTCGTCAAGCCCTTCGCCTTCGCTGAGCTGCTCGCCCGCCTCGAGGCCCTGCACCGGCGAGGTTCGGGGCAGCTCGAGCTTCACCGCATTGGTCCAGTCAGCATCGACGGGCGCCGCCGGGTGCTCGTGGGCCCAGATGGAGAGCTCGGTCTGACCCCGCGGGAGTACGCCCTGGCCTGCGAGCTCGCCAGCCACCCGGGCGAGGTGATCGCGCGCAGTCACCTGCTGGGGGCGGTCTGGGGCTCGAATTTCGAGGGTGACCCCAATGTGCTCGACGTCTATATCGGCTACCTCCGGGGCAAGCTCGGCCGGGTCGCGGGCGAGGCCGTCGAGATCAAGGCCGTGCGGGGTGTGGGCTTTCGCCTGCTCTCTGGGCCCGGGTCGGGGTGAGCGCATGCGGCTGCGCACTCGACTGCTGGTGTTTGGGGCGCTGGTGCCCCTGCTCCTGCTGATCGCCGCGGTCGGCGTGGCGGGGCTGGTCTTTGATCGGGTGCTGCTGGCGGAGCACGACCGGGCCTTGCTCGGGCAGGCGGGTGTCGAGTCGGTCAGTCTCTTCGACCGGGCCGCGACCCCGCACCTGCACCTCATCGACTCACCCCTGGCGAGTGGGTTTCGAGACTTCACGCCCCGGGGCGCCCTCTACCAGCCCGACGGTGAGGCCGTCGTCCGCTACCCCATCGACGCGCGGGTGCCTGTCTACATCGATCCCGCGGGCTTGGACTACGAGCCTCAGCTGCGCACGGTCGAGGGCCCCGACGGCCAAGACCGAGAGCTGCGCGTGCGTGTAGATGGGCCGGGGGGGCGACCCTACGGCCTGTGGTTGGCCGCCTCCCTCGAGCGTCACAACCGAGAGATAGCGAGCTACTGGCAGATCGCCGCCTCGGTGGTCGCCGCGGTCGCCCTGATCTTGCTGCTGATTCAGCTCGCGCACGCGCGGCGGCTGAGCGGCCGGGTACTCAACCTGCGCGATCACATGACGCGGCTGCGGGCGGGGGACCTCGACCGGCCGCCGCCGGAGGACGACTCGGAGGACGAACTCGGGGAGCTGCGCCAGGCGATCGCCGAGACTACGGAGCGCCTCGCCGCCGCCCGCTTGAGCCAAGATCGCTTGATCGCCGACGCGGCCCACGAGCTGCGGACTCCGCTGGCGGCCCTGCGCGCGGGCATCGAGGTCGCCCTCAGGCGAGAGCGCTCGGTCGCGGAGCTGCGCGAGAGCCTCGAGCGGGCGAGGCTCGAGGTCGGTCGCCTCACCCTGTTGTCGAGCGAGCTGCTCGACCTCGCGTCTCTGCGTTCGAGCCCACTGGATCGGCGCCGCGCAGACCTCGTGGCCGTGCTCGTCGAGGCCGTCGACGCCGCCCGGGCGCTGGCTGAAGAGCGGGGCTGTGTCGTCAGTTTGGACGCCCCCGATCGGGCCGAGGCCGAGTTCGCCCCGGCTGCGCTGCGCCAGGCCCTGGACAACCTGCTCAGCAACGCGATCAAGTTCTCGCCGGAGGGCGGCGAGGTCAGCGTCACGTTGGAGGCGGTCGGGGAGGGGGAGGGCTGGCGCTTCGCCGTGTGCGACCGGGGCCCCGGGGTCCCGGTCGACGCCCGCGAGGCGATCTTCGAGCCCTTTCATCGCCTGGATCGGGCGAAGGGCGGAGCGGGGCTCGGCCTGGCGATCGTCCGTGACGTGGCCGAGCGGCAGCGTGGCCGGGTGTGGGTGGAGACGGGAGCAGATGGGGGCGGCGCTCGTTTCGTGCTCGAGCTGCCTGGGGGCTGAGCCGGACTGGGCTCGCCCAGAAAAACCAAAACCGTGGCTCATTGGCCGATCCACACGGGGCGCTCGGCCGCGGTTGTGGCAGGCGGGTTCGAGAACCCCCAGGTCACGATTGAGCCGGGGGGCGCTCCCTCGCCACCGACCGCGAAGCTCGAGCGAGAGCCGAAGGTAGGGGGGATGTCGGACGCACTCGAGCAGCTGGGAGCGTGTCGACACTGCGGACTAGGGGGAGAGCCCTCCGCCCGGTTTTGTGTCGTCTGTGGTCGGGAACTCGGTGTTCAGCGCCAGCGCCAGCGCCAGCCCCAGCGAGGGAGCAGGAGAGCCTTCTTCGGGCTCGCCCTCGGAGCGGGGGTCGTCGGCGCTGGAGGGTTGGCGAGTTGGCGACTGGGCTGGCTGGGAGCCCCGCGTAGCTTCATGGCGCGCACTGGAGCGACCCTCAGCGGGAGGGTGCTCGACGGTCGTTCAGCTCGGGCTCGGGCTCGGGCCACAGCTGCCCAGCCATCGCTCGGCGTTGCCGACGAGCACGGCTTCGAGGACCTGGCCGTCGAGGGCCAAGCCCCGGTAGGTCCCCCAGGTCTTGGGACCCGCGGGGGTTCGGGGATCGCTGGTTTTGATCCGCCAATATTCGAACTGTGCCGCCTCGACGAGGCCGAGGTTCGCGTCGAGCTGCCTGGCCCACTTGCCGCGCCAGCTGGAGTCGCGCGCACCGGGGTAGGTGGTCACGAGGTCGGAGCCGAACAGGAAGCGCTCGGGCTCGGCGACGATCAGGGCTCGCAGGCGCTCGAGTTCGCGATCGATGTTGGCGTAGCCGTCGATGCCGGGCCGGCCTGGGCCGTGGCTGGTGTCGACGAGCAAGCTGGGGTGTGTGCGCAGGATCCTCTCGAGGCGGTCGATGTCCGTGCGGGAGCCGCAAAAGTGAGGGCAGACCATGTTGAGGTCCGGGTGCGCGGTCAACAGGGCGTCGAGCTCGGCCTCGAAGCGGAAGGTGTTCACATGCAGGAGCACGGGCACGCGGCGCTCCTCGAGCATGGTGAACATGGGTTCGTGCGCGGGGTCGTCCAGGGGGCGCTCGTGAAACACGTGGTGCCCCATGTAGAGCTTCACGCCGCAGGCTCCGGCGTCGAGCCAGGTCTGGAGCTCGGCGGGGGTGACCTCGGCCGGGTCGGCCGTGATGAAGGGGAGCAGGCGGTCGCGGTGGGGGGCGGTGGCGGCCAGCAGGCGATCGTTGGCCGCGCGCCAGCCCGAGAAGGGGGGGGCTCCCATCGGGGGCTGGCGGGAAAAATCGAGGTGCGGAGAGGACTGAAGCACGGCGCGCTGGATCCCGGCCTCGTCGAGGGCACGCAGGAGCGGATCGATGGCGTCGTCGACGAGGTGTGTGTGGATGTCGAAGCGCGCTCGGGCGGGGTACTGGACCCGATCTGGGTAGGCCTCGACGGCGGTGTCGTCGGTCGGGGTCTCGGCCCCCGCCGGCTCGACTGGTGAGCTTGGGCTGGCGGGTTTCGACGCCTCGGGCGGGCGCTCGGGCGAGCCGCAGGCCACCGCAGTCGAGACTGCACACAGGACTGCACACAGGGCCGGGACGAGCAGCCCGCGGTGAAACCCCTCACGACACCTCGCTCGGCCCCTCTTCCGGTACAGCGGCGCTTCAGCGCCTCGCCCTGGACGAAAAGTCCTGCGCGAGGCGACGCCATCGGTTTCACCACGGGCTGCTGAGGTCGAGCACTTCGGCATGGGCACACGCTTTTGGATCACGTCGGCGGGAGGTCGACCGACGCGTCATCCTCCCACAGGCGGGGGGCTGGTATCGGTCCTTGGTCCACGGTCCTCGGCCGAGTGTCGCCCCCCGTCGCGGCTGGGGGGCGGTGGGCTACTGGACAAGAGGACCATTCTTGTGCGCGCAACGGCTATCATGTGGCGAGACTGACCGATGACGATTGAGCTCAAGATCCGCAGGATAAAGTCTGGAGAGACCTTGGTCGCCGAGTTCGAGTCGCTGGCCGACGCCGAGACCTGGCTGCGCGACCGCCCGGCCTTTGTCGATGTGCTCGGGACGGTGGGGAACTTGGGGGCGGAGAAGGACGCTCGTCTGCGCGTGGCCATGCGGGCCCTCGACGCCGAAGAGTCGGCCGAGATCGCATCCCAGGACGCGGCCGCGATGGCGGCGGCGAAGCTCGCTATCAAGGAAGAGCAGGCAGCGGCCACGGCGGCCACGGCTGCGCGTTCGGAGGAGATGGTGAACGCCGACCCGGGTCGACCCATGCATGTGGCGTGGGTGCGCGGGCAGGCGCTGAGCAACGGCGACGAGTCGGATTCGCGCGAGGTCCCCGAGATCGCTGTGAAGGCCGTCGCCGCGTGGGTCAGCGAGCGCGATACCTGGGTTCACCCGCGCGACCAGTATGTGGCGACGGCGAACCTGATGGTCTGGCCAGGAGCGATCCCCGGGGGCGATGAAGCCGACCGTGTGCAGCCTGGGGGCCAGTTCACGACCTTGTCCGGGCTCGTGCCCGAGCTGAACTGACTCGAGCAGGGCGCGGGGCGGCGGCGGTTTCGAACCCGATCCGAGCCCTGTGGCGCCAGGGACTGCGGCGGCCGAGGCCCTGCCGAGCGCCTGTAGGATCTGCGATCTGCGGTGTTAGGCTCCAGCGATGGCGAGCTCGCCTCAGCCCTCGTCGGCGCGCAGCCTGCAAGTGTTGCCGACGCCCGCGCGAGTGGCCGAGGCCCTGCGCGAGCGAGTTCGGGACCAAGGGGTCGGGCTGGCTCTGGGCCTGATCGATCTGCGGTCCTTTGAAGACCGGCTGTTGCGTGCTTGTGGGCTCCAGCCGATCGGCACCACCGAGGCCCGCCTGGCCCTGGCTGCGGTCGCTCCGGAAGCGGCGCGCGGGACCAGTCTCGCTCGGCTGGCCGCCGATCCGGTGTTCGCCGACTCGTTCTCGACGCTCTGGGACACGCTGCGCCGGGCGGGTATCGACGCGGCGGGTTTCGATCGCCTGGCGAGGCGCAGCGCGAGCTGGCCAGAGGCCGGGCTGACGGCGCGCCGGTTCTCGGCGCTGGCCAAGGTCGCCGTCGCCTACACGGCGCAGCTCGACCGGCGTCGGGCGGTCGACGGCGTGGGCGCCCGGGCCCGCCTGCCCGCGCTCGTGGGCGACCCCGCCGTGCTCAGCGACGCGCGCCTGAGGGCGCTGATCGACGGTGCCGACACGCTCGAGATCGAGGGCAGTGGCGAGCTGCCGGTGATCCGCGCCCGGCTCTGGGAGGCCCTCGCGCGGCGTGGGGTCCGGGTTCGGGTGAGCGTGCCCGAGCTGCCGGCGGGACTCGGCGGCGACCTGGGGTTGGGCGAGCTCCAGACCTCGGTCGAGCAGCTGCGTCGCAACCTCGTCGAGGAGGCGCCGAGCGTGGAGTTGGTCCCGCGGGTGTGGGTCACCGCCGGGCGGCCTGTGGCCCGGGCAGGGTTGATCCCCTTTGTGGCCGAGAGCGAGGCGCGGGGGCTGGTCGACGCGGGCCTGCGCGCGGGCTTGCGCGTGATCGAGGCGGGAGACGAGCGCGCCGAGCTGCGCAGTGTGTGTGCGGAGATCCGCACGCTGCTCCAGAGTGGGGTCGCGCCACAGCGGATCACCTTGGCGGTGCCGCGGCTGGGCCTGGTTCGGCATCGGGTGTTGGCGGCCCTGGACGCGGCCGAGCTGCCCGTGGAGGAGCAGCGTGGTCAGCCCGTGTTGGATGCGGCTCCGCTGCGCCTGACCTTCGCCCTGATCGAGGCGGCCGAGCGAGACCTGCCCCGGGAGGCCCTGGCGGCGGTGCTCGAGTCGGCCTACGTCGCACGCCGTGACGCCCCGGCTCTGCTCGCGGCGCTGCGCGAGGCCGGCTCGCGAGACGACCGGGGTATCGGACATCTGGGTCGGCTGCGGGCCTACGCGGCCAAGCTCGCCCGGCCGCCCCTGGACACCCCCACGCTCACCGAGGCCGAGCGCCGGCGGGCCCGCTCGGCCCGCTACCTGAGTTTGGCCGAACGCTGGGAGCGCCTGTTCGCCTGCCTTCGCCTGCCGAGCTCGGCGAGCTTGCGGGTCCACCTCGACGCCGTGTTTCGGGCCCTGCGGGCGCTGGGGGTGCCGCGGCGCTGTCTGGCCTTGCCGACCTTGGGCGCGGGCTCGAGCGAGCGCCGGATCGAGCGCGGCGCCGTGGCTGCGCTGGCCCGGGATCGCCAGGCCCTGGAGGCCCTGGAGGTCGCCGGACACAGCCTCGACGAGGCCGCCCAGGTCGTGGGTGTGGCCGACGATCGTGTGACGCTGACCGAGTTTCGGGGCCACCTCGAGGCGGCGCTCACGGGCGTGCGCGAGCGGCCGCCCGGGGTCCGTGGGGCGGGCCTGGCGATCCGGGATCTCGGCGAGCTCGCCGGGGCCAGCAGCGACTACCTGTTCGTGATCCACGCGGTCGAGGGGGCGCTGCCCGGGCGCGGGCGGCCGCTCCCATTTTTGGACGACGAGGATCGGCGGGCCCTGTCGCGGGCCGCGGGCCGAGCCGTGCTCGATGCACCTGGGGGCGCGGACGCAGCCGGCTTCGCCCTGGCCTGCGCCAGCGTGCGCACGCGCCTGGTGATCAGCTGTCACCACCAGGATCACGAGGGCCGAGAGGTCGGGCGCTCGCGCTATCTCTCCAGCCTGATCGCGGCGCTCGGGGAGGGCGGGGCGCTGGTCCGCCGGGAGGTCGAGGTCGGTGTGATCCCCAGCTTGTCGGAGTGCAGCACGCGGGGCCAGGTGCTGACTCGGCTGGTGGGCGGACGTCGGGGCGGCTGGAGCGTGGGCGGGTCGCTCGACCCCGCGCTCGACCCCGCGCTCCGCGATGCCCTCGCCTGGTCGCGGGCCCGGGCGAGCGACCCGACGCGCGCCGAGGTCCTGCTCTCGGGCTCGAGCCTCGCGGCTGCGCACGCGCGCCTCGACTTCGAGTGGACCGGGCGGCGGGAGGGCGAGGGCGAGGTTCGAGCCCGAGAGCAGGGGCTGGTGTGGCGCAGCTCGGCGACGGCCCTCGAGGACTACGCCGCGTGTCCGTACCGCTTCTTCGCGGCCCGGGTGCTGCGCCTGCGACCCCGGCCCTCGACCCGAGATTCGCTGACCGCGGCCGAGCAGGGCAGCGTGCGCCACCTGGTGATCGCCGAGGTCATGCAGGCGCTGCAGAGCGAGGGGCTGACACCGCTGCAGGGCGGCGATCAGACCGGGCGCGAGAACCAACGTGCGCGCGAGGTCTGCACTCGGGTGCTCGACGACTGGGAGACCTTCGAGCGCACGGGCCCCGAGCCCCTGTGGCTGCTGCACCGGGACCTGGTCGCCCGAGACCTGAGCCGCCTGCTCGAGGGGGAGCGCCGGGTAGCGATCGAAGCGTGGGAGCCGGGCGAGTTCGAGGTCGGGTTCGGGTTGCCGGATCCGGCGAAGCCCGAGTCGCTCGAAGGGGTGCCGCTGGCGATCCCGGCGGGCTTGGATTCGGCCTACGCTCAGCTTGGGCCCCGGCGTCTCGAGCTCGTGGGTCGGGTCGACCGGGTCGACTACCGGGGCGAGGGGGGCGAGCGCGAGGGCCTGGTCATCGACTACAAGTCGGGGCGGGTCGGGGATCGCCTGCGCTACGACCAACTCGGGCGGACCCAGCTTCAGCTCGCTCTGTACGCGACTTGGCTGGCGACGCGCCAGCCGGGCCTCAACTACGCCGACGCCGCCTACGTCTCGCTCCGGGACGGCGAGCGCTCGAAGGCCGGCCTGCTCGACCTCAGCTTCTCGAGCATGGAACTCGATGGTCTGCTCGAGACTGACCCCGCTCGGCGCGAGGTCCTGCGGGCCCGGGCGACGGGGGACGCGGTCCTGGGCGAGAGTGAGAACGCGGGGGAGAGTGAGAGCGCCAGGGACAGCAAGAGTGAATCCGGGGAGACCCGGCTCGCGGCGCCGGCTCGGCCTCGCCGAGGGGGGGCTCCCGAGGTCGCCGTCGGGGCCCTCGACCTGCCCGCGACCGGCCCGCGCAACCTCGCGGACAACCTCTGGGCCCTGCTCGGCGGGGTCGCCCAAGGGCGCTTTCAGGTCCGCCCCTACGACCCGGGGCGGGCCTGTACCTTTTGTCCCTACGGGCCCGTGTGTCGGGTCGAGCGTGGTGACGAGCTCGAGCAGGGGGCGCCGTGAGCGAGGAGATTCGGGACCCGGATGCCCAGGGGCCTCGCCTCGAGCTCGACGCCAACTTGGTGCTCGCCGCGGGCGCGGGATCGGGCAAGACCCACGCCCTGGTCAGCGTCGCTCTGGGTCTGTACGTGGGCGCGGGGACCAGCGGGCGGGCGCCGCTCGAGGCCACCCAGGTCTGGGCTGTGACCTTCACCGAGAAGGCCGCCCGGGAGCTGCGTCAGCGGATCTTCGCCCGGGCCTCGGCCCTGGCCGCCGACCCGGCCGGCGGGCTCACCCAGGAGCTCGAGCTCGCCGCGTTGTTGGACGGACGGGTCCCGAGCGCCGCGCGCTGGCTGGCGCTGGTCGAGCAGCTCCCGCAGGCGCCGATCGGGACCTTTCACTCCCTGTGTGGGCAGATCCTCCGCGGCTATTCGCTGGAGGCCGGGGTCGATCCGAGCTTCAGTGTCCTCGACGAGAGCGCGGCCGCGGAGCTGTTTGAAGAGGTCCTCGACGACGTCCTGCTGCGCGATCTGGAGCTCGGCGAGGCGTCCCACACCCGGGCAGCCGCGCGAGACCTGGGGGGACCCCTGCCCCTGCGTCAGGCCCTGCTGCGCCTGCACGGGAAGCTCGGCGAAGAGGGGCGGGACCCGGAGTCTCTGCTCGTGGACGCCCGGGGTCGGGCCCAGCCGGGCTTCGATCGAGCTCACGCCGTCGCCGAACTGGGCACGGCCTGCGCTGCGCTGCACGACTCGCTGGCTGTGCTCGAGGCCGCGACGGAAGACCGGCTGCGCCCGACCACCCGGGCCCTGGCCATCGAGCGCCGGCGGATCGGGAGGTGTGAGCCCGAGGCCATCTCGCGCTGGTATCCGGCCCTGGTCCGGGTCGCCGGTCAGCGCCGGGGCAAGGGGACCCTGCCCAAGCGTGCGCGACGGATATGGACCCCCTTCGCCGAGGCTTGGGAGGCGGTCCAGGCCGGACAGGCGGCGCTCGTCGAGATCGATCTGGCGGTTCGTGTGGTCGCCCTGCTGGGGATCGTGTCGTCCGCCTACGCCGAAGAGAAGCGGCGGCAAGGGGTGCTCGACTTCGTCGACTTGGTTCGTGGTGCCCACGATCTGCTGCGCGACGATCGGGCGGTGCGCCGCCAGGTCAAGGCCGACATCGGGGCGCTCTTGGTCGATGAGTTTCAAGACACCAACGGCCTCCAGCTCGACCTCGTACACCTGCTCGCGGAGGCCCGCGATCAGGACCGGGCGGTTCCCCGAGGCCAGCGGGCCAGCGACTGCCTGCCCCTGGGTGAGCGCCTGCTCGCGGCGGTCGGCGACCGCAAGCAGTCGATCTATGAATTTCGAGGCGCGGACGTGTCTCTGTTCCAGCGCCTGGCCGCGGACGCCCGCGCGGGCGAGGGGGGGCTGCGCCTGGAGGCCCTGCGTCGCTCGTGGCGATCTCGCCCCCAGCTGGTCGCGTTTGCCAACACCTTGTTCTCGGGCCTGTTGATCAGCGAGGACCCGGCCGGCTTCGCTGTCGACTGGCTCGACGAGGTCGATCATCTCGAGCCGGTGCGGACGGACCACCCCCTCCAGGCCGGCCTGCCTGCGGTCCAGCTCCTGTGCAGCGACCCGACCCTCGATGCCCGGGTCCGCCGGGGTCACGAGGCCGAGATGCTCGCCGAGCACCTCGGGCTGCTGCTCGAGGCTGCGCCGCCCCTGGGTCGACCCGAGCCCGGGGCAGGGGGGGACGGTGCTGGGGAAGAGGGCGCCCCGGCGGCCCTGCGCGGGGCCGACGTGGCGATCTTGATGCGTACCCACAGCCACGTCGCCCGCTACCGACGGGCGCTGAGCGATCGGGGGATCGCCTCGATCGTCGTCGGGGGCCGGGGCTTCTACGCGGCGCGGGAGGTTCGGGCTCTGGCTGCGCTCATGCTGGCGATCGCCGATCCAGGCGACAAGCTGGCCTCGGCGGCGGTCTGGCGCTCACCGATCTGGGGGATCGACGACGCCAGCATGGTCGCGCTCGCGGACGCCGGGGCTCTGAGCCTCGCGGCCCACGTCGAGGGCTGCGCGGTCGAGGGCCTGCCCGCCCGCGATGCCGCGGCGATCACCCACATGGGTCGGCTCGTCGATCGCCTGCACCCCGAGCTCGACCGGTTGGGGCCCGCCCAGGTCCTGCGCTTTGCGATCGCCCGGCTGGGCCTGCGCCAAGTCCTGGCCTGGGACGACGCCGGGGAGCAGCGCATAGCGAATGTCGACAAGCTGCTCGATATCCTGGGCTCGCGGGTGTTCGCCGGGCTCGGAGCCCAGGCCGCGGCCCGACGCTTGCTCGAGCGCGGTGAGGACCTGCTCGACCGTGAGGCACCCGCCGAGGTCGCGGCCGCTGCCGATCCGGACGCCGTAAGGATCATGACCGTGCACGCCGCCAAGGGCCTCGAGTTCCCGGTCGTGGTCGTGCCTGAGCTGGGTTCGGAACCCCGTGGCCAAGAGGGGCCCGTGGTCTTCGAGCGCGAGCTCGGCCTCGCGGTGGTCAGCCCAGACATGGTGGGCCGGCGTCGACCCAGCGCCCACGCCGAGGCGATCAACGAGCGCCTCAGCGCGCGCCGGGACGCGGAGAGCCGGCGCCTGCTCTACGTCGCCGCGACCCGAGCCCGGGATCTCTTGATCTTGCTCGGGGAGGCGCCCGAGGGGCGCGGCGGTGAGGGCAACTGGAGGCGTCTGCTCGACGCCGCGCTGCCCGAGCTCGAGGGCCTCGTGGAGATCGTCGACGCGGGTCCCGTGTACGACGAGGGATCAGGTGAATCAGGTGAATCAGACGGGCGCGCGGGCGAAGCGGGAGCCATGCGCTGGCTGCTCGACCGGGTCGCGGCCGTCCGGCGTGCGGCCAGCTCGACCGACGACGACGAACTCGGAGAGACCGAGACTGGGACCGAGACTGGGACCGGGGGCGAATCGGGGGTTCAAGCATCGACGTCGTCGGTCGCGGGGCAGCCCCGCGCTCACCCGCGCCGTCGCGCCCCGGTCGAGACCGTCGTCGACCTCGATGCGGCCCTCGAGCGAAGCGAAGCCCTGCGGCTGCGCGACTGCGAACTCGAGGTCTCGCTCTCGGGGCTCGCCGAGTTCGACCAGTGTCCGCGCCGCTATCTGTTGACCCATGTCGTCGGTATCGACACCCCCGCGGCCGAGTCTCGGGAGGCCATGCGCGGCCTCCAGCTCCTGCCCTTCGTGCCCCGCCGCCACGCCGCCGAGGACGAGCCGGGGGACCGACCGCCGCCGAGTTTGGCCGAGGCGCGGGCTCGGGGTCGGCTGGTGCACTACATGCTCGGTCGGGTCGACCTCGACCGTCTGGGCCGAGACCCCCGGCGCACCCTGGATGCCTTCGCGCGCCAAGATCACGTGCCCGAGGGTCTGTGGGAGGAGCTGCGTGACGATCTCTTGCGCCTCAGTGAGCGCGACTGGGTGCGCGAACTGAGCGCGCTCGCGCGTCGAGATCCTCGCCGGGTCATGCGTTCGCTGCCCTTCATGCTCGAGATCGAGGGGCGGGCGAGGCCTGAACCGGGGGGGGCAGGAGGGGGAGGAGGGGCGGCAGGGACTGTGCGGCCGCAGCTCGACCTGTTTGCGCCGCCGGTCACCACCACGGCGCTCGCCCCCCCGGAGGGCCGGGTCTTCGTTCGTGGACGCATGGACTTGGTGTGGATCGATGATGGTGGATGCCTCAACCTCGTCGATTGGCAGTACAGCCGAGCACCGCGCTCGCTCGTCGACCTCGGCGGGCGGACCGATTCGAGTGGCTTCGAGGCGGACCCCGACGGCTCCGATGGCCCCGATCCCCTCGATCCAGATTCGGTGCCCGGCTTCCGTCGACTCACCCAGGCTGCCGCCCTGCGTCGACTGTGGGGTCCGGAGGTCCCGATCCGGGCGGGGGCCGTGTTCCTGCGTGAGGCCGAGGCCGACCCGGGGTTGCGGATCCTGGAAGCGGGCGAGCTCGCGGGGTTTCAGCGTCGCCTCGGGCACAGCGCGGCCGGGCTCCTGAGCCTGGAACTCGGCGGCGAACTCGGGGGCGAGAGCGATGTCGACGGTGGCCAGTGGCCCAAGCTCGCCCACCGTGATCAATGTGGGGGCTGCGTCCATATCGGCCGGTGCTGGCGCGACGAGACCGGCGCACAGGCCCGAGGCGACGCTGAACAGATCCGGGTGGAGGCCCAGCAAGAGCGCCAGCTCCACGTCGAGGCGAAGCGGGCGGGAACGGTTCCCACCCGGCGCGAAGACGAGCCTGAACCTGAACTCGAGTCAGGCGGTCCCGAGTCAGGCGGTCCAGGGGAGCCCGTCCCCGCGTGGCTGGGCGAGGGGCCTGCGTTCGAGTCCCTGCCTGAGCCCGGCTTCGAAGCTGGCTCCGAGGTCGGCTTCGAAACCGGCTTCGAGGGGGAACTCGAGCCCGACTTCGAGGGACGACCGGAGTGGGGCGAGCCCGCGCTGCCCTTCGACACCCGGGGCAGGGGCGAGGGAGAGGGCGAGGGAGAGGGAGAGGGCGAGGGAGAGGGCGAGGGAGAGGGCGAGGGCGAGGGCGAGTTCGAGGTTGGGGAGTCTCCCGATTGGAGCTGAGCGCCTTGACAACCTGGCAGCCCGTGGCAGAACGCATCGCGTCGCGTCGTCTCGCGCAGGTTTTTTCGTCGCGGGTGAGGGGCTGAAACGCCAAGCGAGACGTCGTGAGGATTTTGGCGCGGGCTGCTGGGGTCCGCGGACAGAGTTCGCGCGTATTGGATAGAGTTGGTGCTCTCACGACCCGCCGATGTCGGCGTGAGACCGGGAATTCGCCTGATCGAAACTAGATTGGGCGTAGTTGGAGGGTTGCAGAGATGATCAAGTTCAGCCACATCGGTCAGCTTCACAACGTCGTTCAGACCATGCTCGCCCGCCGCAGCTTCGGCGTGGAGACGGGAGTCGTCGCCTTCCGGGGGACCGTCAAGCTCCATGGCAGCAACGCCTCGGTGGTGTGCCTACCCGAGGGCCTCCAGCCTCAGTCGCGCAACCGTACACTCGAGCTCGGCACCGACAACCTCGGGTTCGCGGGTTTCGTCCTCGACCCGTCGCGGGCAGCTGCGATCCGGACGCTCGAGGGAGAGCTGCGGGCGGCGATCGGGATCACCGAGCTGGGCGCGGACCGGCCCCTGGTGTTGTTCGGCGAGTGGATCGGGCCGGGTGTGCAAAAGCGGGTCGGGATCTGTGATCTGCCCGCGCGCCAGTGGGTGCTGTTCGCCGTGGCGACCCTCGACGAGGGGGCCGAGCACAAGCGCTGGTTTCCCCTCCCCGAGTTCGGGGAGCGCTACGCTGAGCAGGGCATCTACTCGGTCGCTGACGCGCCGAGCTGGACGGTCAGCCTGGACTTTGGTGATCGCGCAGCCCTCGAGCTCGGGGCCGACGCGATCGAGGAGCTGACGAACAGGGTCGATGGTCGTTGCCCCTGGGCCGCGCGCTTCGGAATCGAAGGTGTGGGTGAGGGCATCGTGTGGACGCCTCAGGGAGCCCACTTCGGCGACAGCGACCTGTTGTTCAAATCGAAGGGGAAACAGCACCAGATCACCCGCCGCGACCCGGGCTCCAAGCGCAAGGCTGCGGCCCTCGATCCGGAGCAGCTTGCGAACGTCGAGGTTTTCGTGATCTTCGCCGTCACCGAGGCGCGTCTCGAGCAGGGTTTCGAGGTCCTCGCCGAGGCCGGCCTGAGCGTGGAGATGCGCAACTTGGGGGCCTACCTCAAGTGGTTGGGCAACGATGTCCGCCGCGAGTGCGCGGCCGAGCTCGAGGTCAATGGACTCGAGTGGGGACAGGTCTCGCGTGCGGTCACCAACGCGGGCAAGTCCTGCTTTCGCAAGCGCCTCGAGCAGTTCGCCTTTTGACCACCCTCAGGGCATCTCAGCTGCTGCCCTGAGGGGTTTTGGGCCTGCTACGCTGGCCGGGTCATGAAGCTGCGCAGCGAGTCGTTCCCCAATCACGCGTCGATCCCCGGTGAGTTCGCATTTTGTGTGCCCGCCGATCCCGAGGACGGGCACGTGGCCATGGCCCCGAACCGGAATCCACATCTGGCCTGGAGCGACGCACCCGAGGGCAGCGCGTCGTTCGTGCTCCTGTGTCACGATCCGGACGTCCCCTCGGAGGGGAAGGACGTAAACCAAGACGGGCGGAGCGTGCCCGCCGATCTCCCTCGGGTCGATTTTTTCCACTGGGTCGTGGTCGACCTCCCTCCGGGTGTCCAGAAAATCGGTGCTGGGGAGCACAGCGGGGAGGTCACCGCGCGAGGGAAGGCCCCGGGAGTAACGCCCCAAGGTGGGGTACAAGGCATCAATGACTATACAAATTGGTTTGCGGGTGATCCGGAAATGAGGGGAGACTACGGGGGGTACGACGGCCCGTGCCCGCCCTGGAACGATACTTTGCTCCATCACTATCACTTCACGGTGCACGCGCTAGATATACCTACTTTGGGTTTGAGTGGCAGCTTTACAGGTGCAGATGTTCGCAGGGCAATGCATGGACATGTGCTCGCACAGGCCACCTGGGTGGGGACCTACTCGCTCAACCCCGAGGTGCGCGGCGGCCTCCCCCTAGTCTGAGCCCGGGTGTGCGCTTGACCTCCCACGCAACTACCGCCATTGTCGACGTCATGCCGCGTGCAAAGGCCTTTGACCCCTCGGTGGCGCTGGACTGTGCGGTCGATCTGTTTTGGCAGCGCGGCTATGAGGGCAGCTCGATGGCACGCCTGCTCGAGTCGATGCAGATCAGCCGCCAGAGCCTCTACGACACCTACGGCGATAAGCACACTTTGTTCCTCTCGGCGGTCGACTGGCCTTCCCCCAGTTTGGTGGACACCTCAGTTACGCTGCCTCCGCAGCAGACCGAGCCGCGTAGAAACGCCGCTCGTACTCTCGTGGCGCCACATTCCCATTGGTCGAGTGTCGTCGCTTCCCGT
>Ga0256845_1000652_pt1 | contig 31418 bp, 22 predicted proteins | sample RiftiametaG_FD_189101 | JGI IMG/M metagenome (GOLD analysis project Ga0256845, IMG submission 189101) | Tube worm associated microbial communities from hydrothermal vent at the East Pacific Rise, Pacific Ocean - Riftia | ecosystem: Host-associated > Annelida > Integument > Unclassified ...
TCTACATAATCACCATCAGCTACTAACCATTCTGCAATTTCTACTTCTGTAATCGATTCTCCCGGAGAGGGAACTTTCATTTCTAAAGACATAATTTTTCTTTTTAAGAGAGAAGATCGCTATGCTTTCAGAAAAAAGATTAAAGACCCTTGTCTAACCTCTTTTCTCTCTTCTCTTTTTATCTAGTTTTTAACTAATGCGTTTTCAAATACTCTATCAATAATTGCTGCTTGTCTTACTGCGTGTGCTTTTGAAGACCCAGTTGCAGGTGCTCCACTTGCTCGTAAAGAAATTAATTCTAAATCTACAGCAGTAAAATGACGCCTCATACTTGCCCAAGCGCCCATGTTTGCAGGTTCTTCTTGTGCCCAAATATATTTTTTAGCAGTCGCATATTTTGATACTATTTTCTTTAATTGATCTTTTGGTAAAGGATATAATTGCTCTATTCTTACTAAAGCAATATTCTCTGCGCCTCCAATTTCTTCATTTTTTGCTAATAAATCATAATAAAATTTACCTGTACAAAAAATTACTGTATCAATATTAGCAGCTTTCGCAGAAGCATCATCTATCACTTCTTTAAACGTTCCTTTTGCCATTTCATCTATACTAGAAACACATTTAGGGTGACGCAATAAACTTTTTGGAGTAAATACAATTAATGGTTTTCTAAACTTCCATTTTAATTGTCTTCGTATAATATGGAAAAAACTAGCTGGAGTTGAACAATTCGCTACTTGCATGTTATTATCTGCACACATTTGTAAAAAACGTTCCATTCTACCACTAGAATGTTCTGCTCCTTGTCCCTCATAACCATGAGGTAACAACATTACTAACCCATTTTGTGTCTTCCACTTATCTTCAGCAGCACTTAAAAATTGATCAATTACAATTTGTGCTCCGTTGTTAAAATCTCCAAATTGAGCTTCCCAAATGGTTAAACCATGAGGCGTTGCCATACCATAACCATATTCAAATCCTAAAACAGCATATTCTGATAATAGTGAATTGTAAATGTGTAAAGGGGCTTGTTTTTTAGAAATGTTATTTAAAGGAATGTATTCTTCTTCTGAATCTTCTACTTTAACTACCGCATGCCTGTGAGAAAATGTTCCTCTTTCTACATCTTGACCTGTAAATCGAATAGCATGACCTTCTTCTAATAAAGAACCATAAGCTAATAACTCTCCTGAATCCCAACCTAACGCTTTTCCTTCTTCAATTTGTTTTAAACGGTTATTAAATAAACGAGTTGTTTTTTTAATAAAAATTTTATCCGCGGGCAAAGTGCTTATCTTTTTACCAATAGCTAATAATTTCTTTTTATCGTACCCTGTTTTTGGCGAAGCAGCAAAGCTTTCTCTTCCGCTATATTCAATACCCTCCCAAGTTCTTTTTAAGAATTGAGTTACAGATGCTTTTTCTATTTGTTTCGCTTCATCTAAACGTTCTTGCAATAAATCACTAAACTCTGTTTCGTGAGCTTTTTCTTCCATTTTACTAATTACTCCTTCTTTTATTAACTTATCTAAATAAATATCTCTCGGATTAGCGTGTTTACTAATTGCTTTATATAATAAAGGCTGTGTAAAACGTGGTTCATCACCTTCATTATGCCCATATTTACGATATCCTAAAATATCGATATATACATCTTTATTAAATTTTTGTCGGTATTCTAACGCCAATTTCACCACCTGAATTACTGCTTCTACATCATCACCATTAACGTGAAATACAGGGCATAATGTAACTTTTGCTACATCAGTACAGTACGTACTTGATCGTGCATCTAAATAATTAGTTGTAAATCCTATTTGATTATTCACCACTATATGTAAGGTTCCTCCTACTTTGTACCCATCTAGCTGTGCCATTTGAGCAACTTCATATACTACTCCTTGACCTGCAACTGCAGCATCTCCATGAATAATAATAGGAACTATTTTGTTCGCATCTTTTAAATAGGTGTCAATTTTAGAACGTGTAATCCCTTCAACAACAGGAGCTACAGTTTCTAAGTGAGATGGATTAGGTGATAAAGTCATATGAACCTCATTCCCATTATCCGTTTTTAAATCACAAGAGTAACCCAAGTGATATTTTACATCTCCATCAAAAAGATTATCCTCATACTCTTTACCTTCAAACTCACTAAAAATATTAGAATATGTTTTATTAAATATATTGGCCAACACATTTAACCTTCCTCTGTGTGCCATTCCAACAATAAACTCTTTAATTCCAAGTTCAGAACCTTTTTCAACTACTGCATCCAATGCAGGAATCAACGACTCGTTTCCTTCTAAAGAAAAACGTTTTTGACCAACAAATTTCTTATGTAAAAACTGCTCGAAAACTACTGCCTGGTTTAATTTATGAAGAATATGTTTTTTATCCTCTTTATTAAAAACTGCTCTATTTTTTAACTCTATTTTTTCACGAATCCAAGCTAACTCTTCTGGTTTACGAATGTACATGTATTCGATACCTATAGATTCACAATAAGTGTCTTCTAAATGAGCAATAATATCTTTTAATTTTGCTGAACCAACTCCAACCTCATTACCTGCCTGAAAAACAGTTTCTAAATCACTTTTTTCTAAGCCATAGTTTTCAATATCCAATGTAGGCGAATATTGTCTTCTTGTTCTAACAGGATTTGTTCTAGTAAATAAATGCCCTCTTTTACGATAAGCATTAATCAAATCAATTACCTTAAATTCCTTATCGAAACCTTCAGGGACATCTGTATCGTAATTTTTTCTAGCAAATTCGAAACCTTCAAAAAATTTTCTCCAGCCTTCCCCCACTTCTTCTGGGTTGTTTAGATATTGCTGATAGTAATCTTCTATTACTGCTCCATCAGCGTTACTCAAATAGGAATGTTTGTCCATGCCTTAGTTTTGGTGAAAATATAAGACTACAAAGTAAATAAATATATGGGGACTATCTCTCTCTTCTTGCAATAATTTTTACTTTGTATTTTTCTTAAAAAACGACACTATCAAAACAAATTCCACCCTCCTGTTTTTTAATTACAATGATTAATTCTGTTTTAATACAAAACTAGATAACATTTATTTTTTTACCACAAAAAATATTACGCATTACTACGTATTAGTATAAAAACAAAAAACTGGATGAAATAAACTGAAATTTTCTTGAAACTGTTTATTTTACCTTCTTCTTTTTGAGGAAACTGCTGATGGATGACCATGACGTTTGTTAATCCTGTGCATCTTCTTTTGCCTGCCTGCTGAAGATTTACTATATCCTCCCCCACAACTAAAAAGTCCTATACAAAAAATCAGAACAAGAGCTAAGGCTGTATTTTTTTTAAAGTTAATCATAACCGTAATCTAAAAAATTTTCGACAAATGTACTATTTTGTTCGACTAGTTTAACAGTATAACTACGTATTATTTTATTACCTCTATACAGTTTTGTAATTTCAGTATTAAAAAACCTTAAAAGGCTACTTCTTTATAACAAATTCTACTATACTATTTTGTTCCCTATTTATTTCCGAAATATTAGGAACAACTTGTTGACTATCGCTCATTCCCTTAGTGGAAATATTGTTGGTATTTACTCCTTTTTGAACTAGATATGCTTTTACAACAATTGCTCTATTCTTAGAAATGTTTCCTTCTGTTTTATCTGAACCTAAATCACAAGAATAACCGATTACTTCAACTTTTAAATCAGGGTTTTCTACTATTACTTTCACGATTTTATCCAAAGAAGCTTCAAAAGAGTCGCTAAATTGATTATCGTTTAATGGAAACTTTACTTTTAAATCAAACACATTTCTATCAAAATCTTTAGGTGCTTTTATTTTTTCTTCCGGAACAATAACGGGTTCTGGTATTGGGTCTGGATCTACAATTACTCCTTCCTCTTTCTTGAGTTCTTCTATCTCTTCTATTGCAATTTCTACCACTGGTTCAGGGGCAACTTCTTGCTCAATTTCCTTAGGTTTATCTTTACAAAATTTAATCCCCAGCATAATTTCGTGCGATCCACTTGAAAAAGAGTCAACATCACCAGTTGCAAGCTCATAGGCATAAGCCACAGTAAATAATTCTTTAATATTCATTCCAAGTCGGGCTAATAAATCAGCGTTTGTTCGGTAACCTGCACCAATAAATAACTTTTCGTTATAGGTTATTTGCCCATTAAAATCTACCTGGTTTTGGTTGCCATTAAATGTTTTTATAATATTGAAGGTTGAAAACTAACTTTTTCTGACACCTCAAAATCATACCCAACAGTACTTACAATATGCCGTTTTAAACCAAAACCACCATTGTTAGTTGCTAAATCAAAACTAGCATTGGTTTCTACTATTTGAGGAATAGAAACACCTACTTCTAACTTTTTATAATTGTAATAAATACTAAAATCATTGTTAAAAGCCATACTCGATTGGTTGCCTGAAACAATAATATCATCACTTATATCATCTACAATACCATTAGATAGAGTGGTACTAATTTGGTACATTCTTGCCGAAATACCAAAACGAATATTGTGCTCTAATCCCAATTTTATACGATAAGAAAAAGAGGCTACTCCTGAAAATTTAGAAATAATATTTGTTTTATCATAAATCTATATTTATGCCATCGCTCTTGGAAAAGATGTGAACGGCTTTTTTTAATATATCTCGTTCTAATGTTACATTCCTCAATTCTTTTTTCAAGGCTTGTAATTCACTCAGCTTTTTATCTTTTGGTTATGATACCTACCCAACTCCATTAAAAGCATCGTTTTTCTTTTGTGAATACTCTTTAATCCATCGTCTAAGCATATCATGGCGAATATCTAATTCTCTTGCTACTTCTGCTACATTTTCTCTTTCCCAGAGCTAAGGAAACGGCATTTAATTTAAACTCTTTTGTAAAATATCTTTTCTTCATAAACATAAAATTATTAAATCTATGCTTGGTAGCCTGTTCTAAAATCTCCTGTCAAATGTACTAAGTCCATTACAAAACTAGAGGAATTACTCTATAATGATTTAGTTTGGAGAGCTTTTATTTTTTCACAAATTTTATAGATTTTAGGAACTTCTCTTCATTTATAATTATAGCTACATAAATACCTGGAACCAAATCTTCAACATTGATGTTAGGTATTTGAGAAGGATTATTTTCAGATAAAATCAATTTCTCATCTAACGAATATATATTAACTACTGGCGATATCAAGTTACTAAGCCCTGATATTGTCAACTTTTCAGTAACAGGATTGGGGTATAGATTTATTCTTAGTGTATTTTTAAAAGTATTTACCCCTACAATTTGGTTTAGATGATACACAAATGTAATAGTATCTGCATTGGATGGGTTAGAGGTTTCATAAATTTTATAGCTTATTACCCCTGTTCCTAAATTGCTATTAAAAGAAACATGAAGGTTTATGAGTCCTTTTTCGGAATCAGCAAATACACCAAGCACTCCCGAATCTAAAATAGATGGAAAGCAATACTGATTAGTACAAATATATCCACTCCATAAGTTAGGAACACTAGTTATAGTATTGGTTAATAGCTTAAAACTTAACTGGAGACTTGATCCCGATATATTTGTAATTAATATTGAATCTGATGGAGTATCTGATGAAATAAACGTCCCTTCAAGCGTATCTGCCGATACTATAAATGTTTGAGAAAATCCTATCGAATAGAATAATGTTATTATCAATAAAAGAAGAAAGCGCATAATATATATTATTTAATTATAACTTTTAGTGTGTGTTTCTTTCCGTTTTCAATAATAGTCACAAAGTATAAACCTTCTGGATATTGAGAAATATCAATTGTTAACGACAGATTACCTTTAATAGAATAAACTTCTTGACCTAACGAATTTCTTAATATAAAATCATGTTTCACACCTTCTTTTAATCCTTGAAAATTTAATATCGTTGAAGATGGGTTTGGATAAGCACTTATTTTTATTGAAGCGTACTCATTTGTTTCAACAGCTGTGGCAGTAACACCACACGTATTTACCATCCAATCATTTAACCCTGTTAAAGTATATGGTGCAGAAGGAGCAGACTGGTTTGGTGTCATTGGGTATGCCTTATAATATGTTTTATCAGGACAGATTCTAAGAATAGTAGGAGTTCCTGCATTTAAGAACCCAAAAGCATTCTGCTTATCAGCAATAGGAATAATCAATGTAGGGTAACTTATTCCTTGCAGCCAATTCCAGCTACCACCATTGTCCCAAGTTAATTTATTTGAATCTGCATCTGAATATGTACACATTTGAATTACCATAGCTGTATTATCCCCATTAGGACCGTGAGCAGCATAAAAATCTTCCAAAACATGAAATTGATGATAAGTCCAACAAGGTCCACACTCGTATTCCATAAAATCAAGTATAACAACTTTCCCACTATTTAAGTATGAACTTAAATTAATTGGATTTCCTGTCGTAAAATCGGGATATGTAAAATCAAAGTTGTATGTCTGAGCCTGAGATGTTTTCCCCATAATGGTTGTCGATACCATTACACATAATAAGATTTTGAATTTGAAAAATTTCTTCATAATATTTATATTTTATAAGTTTATATAAAGCAAATATATATACTACCCTGTGAAATGGAAAATAAAAAATAATCTATTATTTGTTTTATAAAGTCTATTTGTGCATGCTAAACATATTGAAATCAGATTGTTAAATCTTTTTTTTATTAGTATTATAAATTCAATCTATATATAATAATTTGTTTTTGTACATTTTTTCAGCTGTCTTTATGTATGTTGTATTATTAATTTGTGCGTACACCCATATTAAATAAGGATAATACAATTCTGAAAAAGTAACCTTAATCATTTCTTTCTCAATTAATTTTTGATAAAGAAAAAGAAATTCTTTTTTAGTTAGTTTATATATTGAATAATCATAAAAAGCTTTAGATATATTCCTGTTAATTTTCACATGTTTAGCCCCTTTATTTTTATGAGATTTGAAATAAGTAATTGTCTTAAATGAAAATGATTCAAGATAAGATACATCTCCTTGTTCAAAAATAATTATCAAATTTGACATTAAGCTATCTTCATAAGCATCTATTCTAATGGTAGTGTTTTTCTCATTGAGTATAAAAAAGATTTCTTTTTTAGCTTTATCTAATTCTCCTAAAGCAATATAGGCAAGTTTTAATACGGAAGCCAAAACAAATTTCATTTCTAAAGGAATTTTTCCTTCCCAACATTTTATTCCTTTATTAATTTCGATTATTTTTTGTTTGAGACTATCCTGTTCTCCTAAAAAAACATAAGACATTGTTTCATAGTTTGAACAGTAATAAAATATTTTTAAAATTATATTATTATAATTTCCAAAAGTACCTAAATTATATTCGTATCTAACATGTTTTAATAATTGTAAAACCTCTTTGAATTTTCCTAAACAAATACAACTTGTTGTATGTTCAAGAATTCCATTAAGATACTCTGAAGGCGATAATACATTTTTATTTAGTTTAGATAATAATTTAGTGTGTTTAAAAGCACTTTCATGCTTCTTCTGCATCCAAAACAGGATAGATTTACTAAAATGATGGTAGTAATTAATTCTTATTGATAAATTTCCACCTCCTTCAGCTAAAGATTCGGATTCATTTACTTTTTTATTGAGTTCGGAAAAAGACAATTTATCTAAGTATCCATATTTTTTTTTGTAGTCTAAAATAAAATTATATATTTTCCTTTTTTCTTGTAGCTTTTGTTGAAGCTTAATTAAAAGAATTTCTTCTATATTAATTTCAAAAGATGATCTTTCTTTTTTTGTATCTAAATATAATCGAATTTGTTTTTCTTTTTCAATCAATTGAATATGATAACCAAATAATTCGTATTTTTTTGATACCTTAAGTGCTTTTTTTATATGAGAATATGCTTGAGTAGGAATTTGTTTTCGAAATAAAAAATCGGCACAATTAATGTGATAGAATATTTTTGATTCAGGAGTGTTAATTTTTATTTTTCCAACTAAGCTTTCTAAAATAGAATTATATAAATACATTTTTTGTTGGGATAAATTATTATCGATTAACTCTCCTCGCTGTATTTTTTTGAAAATTTTTAGGTATACTTTTTTTGAAGAATATATGTTGCTGTGTAATGTGAATTGTCTTAATTCACCTTTGTTTAAGGATTTTATTAATATTTCAAGTCCATTTTTTCTTCTCACAATTACAAAATCACATCATACCAATCCTAATTAGAGATACATTTCTCAAAAGAATGTAAAGTAAAAATACAATAAAAAAACATACTTTTTAATCTACTAATGCTGGTTATCGTAAATTTGTCATTTAAAAATGATTTGAATGTCGAAAACAGTTGAAGAATTAGACCAAGTTGTTATCAAGTTTGCCGGAGATTCTGGTGATGGAATGCAACTTACAGGTACTCAATTTAGTAATACAGCAGCCTTTATTGGTAATGATTTAGCTACTTTTCCAGATTTTCCTGCTGAGATTAGAGCCCCACAAGGCACTGTGGCAGGGGTTAGTGGGTTTAAAATTCAATTTGGAAGTACTCGCGTCTTTTCTCCAGGAGATGAAGCAGATATTTTAATTGCTATGAATCCCGCTGCTTTACTAGCAAATGTAGATTGGATTAAAGATAGAGGAACCATTATTATTGATAGCGATAGTTTTAAAGCTAAAGATTTTGAAAAAGCAGGTTATAAAACAAATCCTTTAGAGGATGGGTCTTTAGATCAATATAATTTAATTGAAGCATCTATAATTAAGCTTACAAAAGAAAGTGTAGCAGATTGTGATATCGAAAACAAATTTAGATCGAGAAGTAAAAACATGTTTGCTTTAGGTATTGTTTATTGGTTGTACAATCGTCCATTGTCAATTACCGAAAATTTTTTAGACACGAAGTTTAGTAAGGTTCCTGAAATTGCAAAAGCGAACAAACAAGCGTTAAAAGCAGGTTATAATTATGCCTTAACGTTAGAGTTATTACCATCATCATACAAAGTAAAAGCAGCTGTGCTTCCTAAAGGAAAATATAGAAGTATTATGGGAAACCAAGCAACTGCTTGGGGAATAATGGCTGCAGCAGAAAAATCAGGACTAAAATTGTTTTTAGGTTCTTACCCTATTACTCCTGCAACTGATATTTTACATGAATTAGCTAAATATAAAAACTTCGAAATTGTTAGTTTCCAAGCAGAAGATGAAATTGCAAGTATTTGCTCTGCAATTGGGGCAAGTTTTGCAGGAAGTTTAGCATTAACAACTACTTCTGGACCAGGGTTGGCATTAAAAGGAGAAGCTATTGGCTTGGCTATGATGACTGAATTACCGTTGGTAATTATTAATGTTCAACGTGGTGGACCATCAACAGGGTTACCAACCAAAACAGAACAATCAGATTTAATGCAAGCCGTTTATGGGAGAAATGGTGAAAGCCCTGTAATTGTGATAGCTGCGAGTACTCCTTCTAATTGTTTTGATTATGCTTATAAAGCAGCAAAACTAGCGATAGAGCACATGACTCCTGTAATATTATTAACGGATGGTTTTATTGCCAATGGTGCTGAACCTTGGAAAATAAAAAGCGTTGGAGAAATGGAAGACATCCAGCCAGATATGGCAAAAGCAGGTGATAAAAATTGGAGTCCTTATGCTCGTTCTGAAGATAAATTAAACAGAAGTTGGGCTATTCCAGGAACAAAAGGATTGGAACACCGAATAGGAGGGCTAGAAAAACAAGCAGTAACAGGAAATATCTCTTACGACCCAAACAATCATCAAGAAATGGTTAAGGTTAGAGCAGAAAAGGTTGCTCGTGTTGCCAATTTTATTCCTGAGTTAGAAATAGATGGAGATGAAAATGCAGATGTGCTAATTGTTGGCTGGGGAGGAACTTATGGAAGTTTACACACTGCAACAAATGCAATGCTATCAGAAGGAAAATCAATTGCACACACACACTTTAACTTTATAAACCCTTTACCAAAAAATACAGCAGAAGTGTTTGCTAAGTTTAAGAAAATTGTTGTTTGTGAATTAAATAATGGTCAGTTTGTAAAGCTATTACGAAGCGAATTACCACAGTTTGATTATTTGCAATATAATAAAATACAAGGTTTACCTTTTTCTAAAGGGCAGTTAGTTGAAGAATTTGAGAGGTTAATAAAATAAAAGTTAGACGCGTTATTGCGAGGTACGAAGCAATCTCTTTTTTAGGAGATTTTTTTAGATTCATCACTTCGATTTGTAAAACCCTTGGCCAACCCTTCGATAAACTCAGGGTGACAAAAGAGTGACAAATCATTGTTCTGAATGAAAAAACGAAAATTATGGAACATTTAATAGAAGAAAACGCATTAACATTTAGAGATTTTGAAACAGATCAAGATGTAAGGTGGTGTCCAGGTTGTGGAGATTACGCTATTTTAAAAGCGGTCCAAAAAGTAATGCCTCAAATTGGTAAAGAAAAAGAAGACATTGTTTTTATTTCAGGAATTGGATGTTCTTCTCGTTTCCCATATTATATGAACACGTATGGTTTTCATACGATACATGGTAGAGCTCCTTCATTTGCAACAGGTGTAAAATTAGCGAACCCTAATTTAAGTGTTTGGCAAGTTACTGGCGATGGAGATGCCTTAGCAATTGGGGGAAATCATTACATACATGTTTTAAGAAGAAATGTTGATATTAATATTTTGTTGTTTAACAACGAAATTTATGGTTTAACAAAAGGACAGTTTTCTCCTACTTCACAAACAGGAATTAAAACAAAATCATCTCCACAAGGAACAGTTGACCAAAGTTTTAACCCTGGAAAATTAGCGCTAGGAGCTGAAGCTAACTTTTTTGCTCGGGTAATAGATATTGATCCGAAAAGAATGGCAGAAGTAATGCTTGTTGCCGAAAAACATAAAGGGGCTTCATTAATTGAAATTTTACAAAACTGTATTATTTTTAATGATAAAGTATTTGCTAATGTTACAGCAAAAGATGTAAAATTAGATATGCAATTGTGGTTAAACCATGGCGAACCAATGATTTTTGGAAAAGACCACAATAAAGGAATTGTGTTAAATGGTTTTAAATTAGAAATTGTTACCATTGGAGAAAATGGCGTAACCGAAGCTGATATTTTGGTTCATGATGCTCATTGTAAAGATAACACCTTACATAATATGCTAATTAGTCTATCAGCACCAGAATTTCCTGTGGCTTTTGGTGTAATTAGACAAGTTGAGGCTACTTCTTTTGATGAAAATGTTTGGAATCAAATTAATGAAGAAAAACAAAACGCTAAATTTAGTTCGGTAGATGAATTAATGAATAGTGGCGTTACTTGGGAAATTGAATAAGAAAAATACTCATTTGTCATATTGAGCAAAATTTTTCATGCCAATTTATTGGGATAGAAAAATGCAGCCGAAATATCTTTTTTTCTTATTTACTTCATAATAAAAAAATTTCTTGAAACGAACCATCTTCTAGACAGAGCAAAATGTCATTAAGTTAAGTAAAAAGCAATGACATCCTGTACATAGTTTATGCTGAGCGTTAGCCAAAGTAAGGTCTCTTTTGACTTATTAGCACAGATTCTAAAATATTCCTCTGTTCCTCCCGACAAAAAATCGAGATGCAATCGGAATGACACCCCTTAACTTAATGACATTGGAGAGAGTTCTTTTCGAATGAAGCTCCCCGAGGCAGAGCCATCGGGGTATCTCATTTGAATTTGAATTATTTGAAAAACCTACCGTTTTTCAAACTTTTCCGTTTTTACCTCGGGGCAGAGCCCAGAGGAATTCTCTTTGATTAAATTTTCTCTAGCTTTACAGTAAAGTGTCGCATAATAGGAGCTTCCCAAGTAATTTTATAGCCACTTTTAGCTTCCGCTCTTGTTGTATAAATACTTTTTAGAGCAGCAGCAATATACTCCATGTGGTTATGGGTATACGTTCTTCTTGGTATGGCCAATCTCACCAACTCCAATTCTGGATAACGGTTTTCTCTCGTTTCTGGATCTCTATCGGCTAAAATAGTTCCAATCTCAACCCCTCTAATTCCAGCAACCAAATACAACTCAATTGCTAATGCTTGTGCTCTATATTCTTCTTTTGGGATGGTAGGAACAAATTTATTGGCATCTAAATAAACCGCATGCCCTCCAATAGGTTTTTGGACGGGTACTCCGAACTCTGCCATTTTTTCTCCTAAATATTGTACCTGAGTAATTCTACTTGCCAAATAATCATAATCTAATGCTTCATAAAGTCCAACTGCTAAAGCGCCCATGTCTCTACCACTCATTCCTCCATAAGTAATAAACCCTTCATACATAATATTAAAAGTGATAGAAGTTTGGTAAACCTCATCATTATTCAACGCAATAAATCCTCCCATGTTTACTAAACCATCTTTTTTAGCACTCATGGTCATTCCATCACCATAAGAAAACATTTCTTTAGCGATATCCTTGATTTCAACATCTTTATAAGCCTCTTCTCTTACTTTAATAAAATAGCAATTTTCTGCATAACGTGCAGCATCAAAATACAATGATACACCGTAGTCTTTGCACAATTTAGAAACAGCCTTAATATTCTCCATTGATACTGGTTGTCCACCAGCAGTGTTACAGGTAACGGTAACTATAATAAAAGGAATTTTTTCAATAGGGTTTTCTGTAAATGCTTTTTTAAGTTTATTGATATCAATGTTTCCTTTAAATGGATGATCTAAACTGGTAACAAAAGCTTCATCAATCGTACAATCTAACGCAATACCTTTTCTAAATTCAATATGCCCTTTTGTGGTATCAAAATGAGAGTTTCCAGGAATAATATCACCTTCTTTTACCGTTGCAGAAAACAATACATTTTCTGCAGCTCTACCTTGATGGGTTGGTATAAAATGCTTGTAGCCTGTAATATCGTTTACCGCATCTTTTAATTTCTGAAAAGAACGAGAACCTGCATAACTTTCATCACCCAACATTACCTCAGCCCATTGCCTATCACTCATTGCTCCTGTACCAGAATCGGTTAGCAAATCAATATAAACTTGATCCGATTTTAAATTAAACAAATTATAATCTGCCTCTTTAATCCATTTTTGTCTTTCTTCAAAAGTAGATTGAGAGATCGGTTCTACCATTTTTATTCTGTACGGTTCTGCGTAAGGTAATTCCATTGTGTCGTTTTTTAGTCGAGCAAATGTAGAGATTGTAAAAAAGGGGAAAGTTGATGAAAGTCAGGTTTTACCCAAATAGGAAAAATGAAATCTTTTATTTCTTTTTTACCTCTTGATAAGTAACATAGAAATTTGGATCAAAAGCTACCTGCTCTATTGTTCTTAATTTTTTCCATTCCGCTTTTGGTACAATCCAGAAAGGCTTATTTTTCACAAAAACTTTCAACCTCATTTCAAAATCATCAACAACATTTTGATAGCGATATTCCATTCCTGAAGTACTCAGTTTATATTCAAGAACCGGTGTTTTGGTTGATCTTAAGTATTGATTAAAAAAGGCATTCAAATCAATACCAATATGTTTACTCATATAATTTTCTATTTGTTTTGATGTGACCGTTTGATGATAAAACTCCTTGTTTAGCCCTGTTAAAATAGAACGCCACAATTCATCATCCTCAATTAGTTGTCGTAAAGTATGAAACATGTTTGCCCCCTTATTGTACATATCTGCCGACCCTTCATAGTGCACATTATAGGTTCCAATAATTGGCCTGTCGTTTAATATGGTTTTCCGTTTCCCAATCACATATTCCGAGCTTGCTTTTGTTCCAAAATGGTAATCCAAAAACAAGTTTTCTGAATACGAAGTAAAGCTTTCGTGTATCCACATATCGGCCACATCTTTATGCGTTATATTATTCGCAAACCATTCGTGACCAGATTCATGTACAATTATAAAATCGAATTTCATTCCCCAACCTGTTCCACTAACATCTCTCCCTTTATACCCATTTTTAAATCCATTCCCATAAGTAACCGAACTTTGGTGTTCCATTCCCGCATATGGAACCTCAACTAACTTATAACCATCTTCATAAAATGGATAAGGACCAAACCAATACTCAAAAGCCGTTAACATTCTGGGTACTTCTATAAATTGACTTTTTGCTTTTTCTAAATTCCCCCGTAACACATAATAATCACAAGGTAAATCTCCATCTAGACCTTTATAAATTTCATTAAAATGAACATAGTCTCCAATGTTCATATTCACCCCATAATTATTAATCGGATTGGATACAAACCAGTTGTAGGTTTTTGTTTTCTTATGTTCAACTACACTTCTTAGTTGCCCGTTAGAAACATCCATTAAATGATTCGGAACAGTTATACTAATTAACATACTATCTGGCTCATCGTAGGCGTGATCTTTATTAGGCCACCACAAACTTGCGCCATCTCCTTGACAGGTAGTTACTACCCAGTCAACCCCATTTTCATCCTTATCCCAAGTTAAGCCTCCACTCCATGGTGGATTTTTACTTTCTTGTGGAGTTCCTTCATAATAGACAGTTAATTCGTTAACAGCTCCAACATTTTGATTTTGAACCAACTCTATAAAATAAGAATAGCCATCCTTCGTAAATTCCAGCTCTCTGCCCCCTTGAATAACTTTGGAAATAGTAAGTGGTTGCTGTAATTCTAATTGCATTGTTTGTCTCGGCTCCAATACTTTGTACTGAATTAAATTGCTCCCAGAAATTGTTTTCTTTTTGATGTTAACGGCAACGCTTAAATGGTAATAGCTAACATCCCACCAAGCTCTTTCTGGAGTAATTTCCCCTCTTAAAGTATCTTGATGCGAGAATTCTTTTTGTGCGAAAGCACAACTAAAAGATATAAGTAGCGAAAATAAAAATACTTGTTTCATCGAGTTGTCAAAAAAACAAATATAACGAAGAACTTAACGGTTTAAAACCCTTATTTTATAAATTGTTTCATTATTGATTCTCCGTTTTTACCATTAATCATTATATGGTAAACGCCAGTACTTAATTCTGAGATATCAACTTTTTGAGAAGTAGTGTTTTTTGCTTCAACAGTCTTAACAGTTTCTCCCACCGCATTAATTATCACTATTTTACTCAATACAAAACTAGCACTCTCTATCGTTAAATAGTTATTTGCTGGATTTGGAAAAAGTTTAATTCCAGCTTTAGCATCAACATTATTTACTCCTACTGTTGACGGTATTTCAATCACAAAATATAAGGTATTTGTATGGTCAACATCATTCCATTCTCCAGCTACACCCAAAGGCCAACCATTTAAAGATAATCCTAAAGCATCTTGACCACCAAAATCATCTGGTTCATTCCCCCAGTTATTATACAGTCCTCCTACGGCAGTTCCCGTAGATGTTCCTTGCCAAAATTGAGTGCTTGTATTGTCATTATTTCCATCCCAAACCCAATTCCCTTCAATAGCAATATCATTGCCACCTATCCATACATATGCTCCACCACCGCCATCTGGGGCAATCGTATTATTCACTGTTATTGCTGCATTCATATTCACTTCCGTAAAAACAGCATTCTGCTCTGCAGCATCATTAATTTCTACTAACAGCCCTCCTCGCTCAACAGCACAAGCCGCAGCATTTACCCATATTTTATTTTCTTTAACAACTTCATAAGTCGCATTATTATAAGTAAAAGTAAAAATGTTAGCCGCACTAGCACATTGTCCACTTACAAATTGGTTGCTTACTAGGAAAGTGAAAAGTGCTATTGTTGTTTTTATTGAAATGTTCATTTTATTTGTTTTTATTAGAAAAAATAAAACTATCATTAATTGTTTCCAACACAAAAAGATAGGGGTCGAAAATATTCATAAAATTGTAATGCTGAACATTTTTTAAAAGTGTTATTTTTGATTTATGAATATTGAGTTTAAATCCATTAACAAAGAAAACATAGTAGAGGCACTGACCATATACAATTGGTATGTGCTTAACTCTACAGCAACCTTTCATTTAGAGGCTATTGAGAGTGAAGAGTTAGAAAGAATGGTTTCTGTTGGTCATCCAAAATACCAATCCTTTCTTGTTTTATTTGAGGGAGAGGCATGTGGATTTTGCTACCTTTCTCAATTCAGGTATAAAGAAGCCTACGATAAATCGGCAGAAATTACCTTGTATTTAGACCAAGACTTTACAGGAAAAGGTGTTGGAAAAAAGACGGCAGCCTTTCTTGAAAACATAGCAAAGAACAACAGTATTAGCAACTTAGTGGCCATTATCACTGCCAATAATTTAGGAAGTATTGCACTCTTTGAAAAAGCTGGTTATTTTAAAGTGGGACACCTCAAAAACATTGGTGTAAAATTTGGAAAAGCGTTAGATGTGGTTTCTTATCAAAAGGAAATATAAAACTTTATTTCACCATACTGAATAGAGTTTAAAACTAGCCGCTTCTAAACCCATATATAGATTACAAAATCGCTAGATTTAGACTACTCTCTAATGACTTTATAGACCTTAGAAGAAGTCTCATCTTCTATTCTTAATAAATAAATTCCTTTACTTTCCTCACTTAAGTCTATTGTCATTTTGTTGGATGAAACATTTTGTTCTTGCTTAACTATTCTTCCTTCAATAGTCGAAATTCTATAATTAATCGAACCATTGTGATTGCCCAAATTAACATGAACTAAACCATTTGTTGGATTAGGATAAATGTTAACATTATTTAAAAGCCTATTTTCATTAATTCCAACACAAACAACAACAACAATCATTGCAGAATCAATGCTTGTACAAGAATTTCCTGCTGCTACAGAATAGTACACAAAATGTGTTCCCACTCCTGCTATTGATGGATCAAAAGTAAGTCCTACTACTCCAAGTCCAGTGAATGTCCCTCCACTTGGTGAAACAGCTGGCAAAGCTATTGAGTTCGTTCCATGGCATACTGTATCCACATTAAATGGGTTCATTATAATAGCTGATATTTGACCACCTACTTCAACGTTAAATGTGCAACTGTCAGTATTGCCTGCAGAATCCGTTACATGATACCAAACAGTTGTAGTTCCTACATTAAAAGCAGCACCACTTGCATCGGTTAAACCTGTTCCTGTGGTTGCTCCACTAAGCGTAAATGTTACATACTCACCTATACAATTATCCGAAGTTGCTACAGGAGCAATTCCGTTTACAATAGTATCACAAGAAAACACATCTGCAAGACATGTAATTGAAGGCGCAATGGTATCAATAACTGTTACTGTAAATGAACATGGTGTACTTGTATTTCCCCAAGCGTCAGTGGCAGTATAAGTCACAGTGGTGATTCCTGCAGGAAAAACAGCGCCACTTGCTAAACCTGAGGTTAATGCAACTGTAACCGCTGAACAGCTATCCACACCAACAGGCAAGGCATAATTAACTATAGCTCCACACTGTCCTGCATCATTATTAACTGTGATGTTTGCTGGACAAACAATAGTTGGTGCTTCAGTATCATTAACTGTTATTCTAAAAGAACAAAACACTGTATCAATAGCATTGATTGCTCTGTATGTATTTGTTGTAATTCCTACAGGGAAAATAGATCCACTTGCTATTCCAGCAGTTTGTGTTGCTATTAAATTTCCACAGTCATCTGTAGCCGTTGGTAAAGTGTAAGTAACTAATGCACCACATGTTCCTGCGATAATATTTACAGTATCATTTGCTGGACAAACGACAGTTGGCACAACTGTTGGATTACATAAGCTAGTAATGATTACACCACCCATTCCTGTATTGTTTCCTGCCGTATTAGATTGGTTGATTCCAGAATTAAAAGAACCACCACCAGAATAGTTGCCAATATTGTTATTTCCGGCACCACCAGAATAACCACCGCCACCGCATGCTCCATTTAGAGTACTTCCGTTTTTTCCACCGCCACCACCAAACCCACCTGCACCATTTCCGGCACCACCTGTTCCTCCGTTTAAGAAACTCAAACCACCAGCATTACCTAATCCATTTCCAGAGAAACCACCGCCACCACTAACTGAAGAGCTATACCCTTGAGCTCCACCACCTATCCCTGTATTTGTGATCGAACCACCTTCTGATATCGTATACCCCCCAGCGGTGTGATTGTTGCCACCCATACCACCACCAGCAACTACTAAAGGAGTATTTCCTGAAGCTCGTACAACAAAACTAGCACCTCCTCCACCAGATCCACCGTTATTAATAGTACTCCCTTGTTGACCAACAAGAATAAGTAAAACTTCCCCAACTGTTAATGTTACATCTCCAGTCATAATAGCACCTTTTCCTGGGGCAGCTGTATTTTGAAGGCCTCCTTCAGCTCCTGATACTTGAATCGTATATGCTCCGCTTGCTGGAACAGTCCACTCTTGTATCCCTTGAGTAGTTATTGTAACTACACCGTCAAGTGTTGTAGCAGAATAAGCAGCATTTACTTGTGCCTGTGTTGGACCAAAACGACCCGTAGCATTACAATTAGTAAATGTATAAACTTGTGCAAATGCACTTATATTAAATGCTATTGCTAGAATTCCAAATGTTAATCTTAGTAATATTTTTTTCATATTATTTTAGTTCATTTACCTCAAACCCCTATTACAAAAGCATGTAACAGAGATTTTTAATTATAAAAATTACTACTCCTTAATAATTTTATAAACTTTAGAGGATATATTGTCTTTTATTCTTAATAAATAGATTCCTTTACTTTCGTCACTTAAGTCTATTGTTATTTTATTGGATGAAACATTTTGTTCTTGATTAACTATTCTCCCCTCAATAGTTGAGATGGTATAATTAATCGATCCATTGTGATTACCTAAATTAACATGTACTAAAGCATTAGTTGGATTAGGGTAAATCTTAATCTCATTTAAAGAAGGTGCTTCATCAATACCTGTACATAAATCAACAACAATCATCACAGAGTCAGTGTTAACGCAAGTGTTACTATCTGCAAACGAATAATATATATAGTGAGTCCCTGTTCCTGCTAAAGCCGGATTAAAGGTTGAATCAACCACTCCAGTACCAGAATATGTTCCTCCAACTGGGGATGCAAACGGTAATGCTATTGGATTATCACTAAGACATAGTGTATCTGTATCAAAACTGTTTAACAAAATAATAGGTAACGGATAAATCTCAACTTTAAAAGTACAACTGTTAGTATTCCCTGCAGAGTCAGTTACATGGTACCAAACATTAGTTATTCCTACGTTAAAAGCAGAACCACTTGCATCTGTTATCCCAGAACCAGTAGTTGCTCCACTTAACGTGAATGTTACATATTCACCAATACAATTATCTGAAGTCCCTATAGGAGCAATCCCGTTTACAATACTATCACAAGAAGACGTATCAAGACGACATATTATCGATGGTGCGATTGTATCAACTACTGTTATTGTAAATGAGCAAGTATCAATATTACCTGCTACATCTGTAGCTGTAAAAGTTACTGTAGTAATTCCTATAGAAAATCCTGACCCACTTACTGGACCAGATACTATTACTATAGTGGGGCTAGAACAATTATCCGTCCCTGTAGGTATTGTATAATTAACGATCGCATCACATTGTCCTGGATCAATATTTACAGCAATGTCAGCTGGACAAGCAATGACAGGAGATTCTGCATCTACAACTGTTATTGTAAATGAACAACTATCAGTATTTCCTACAGCATCGGTAACTGTGTAGGTTACCGTATTAACTCCTAAAGGGAAGGTTGATCCACTTGCAAGTCCAGATGTTAATACTGTCGTTACACCAGGGCAATTATCTGTACCAACAGGAGGTGTATAAATCACCACTGCATCACAAACTCCTGTATCATTATTTACAGTAATATTTGCGGGGCAAACAATTACTGGAATTTCAGTCTCAACAACCGTTACTATAAATGAACAGGGAGCACTTGTATTTCCTGCTGCATCTGTTGCTATATAAGTTATCGTAGAAGTTCCTGTTGGGAAAACTGATCCACTTGCAAGTCCAGAGGTTAATGTTACCGTAACTCCAGGACAATTATCTGTACCAACAGGAGCTGTATATGTAACCATTGAATCACATTGTCCTACAGCATTACTTACTGTAATATTAGCTGGACAAACAATTACTGGAGCTTCTGTATCTACAACCGTTACTGTAAATGAACAGGGAGTAGAATTTCCTGCTGCATCTGTTGCTGTATAAGTTACTACCGTAGCTCCTGAAGGAAAGGTTGATCCACTCACAAGACCAGCAGTTAATGCCGTAGTAACTCCAGGACAATTATCTGTCCCAACTGGAGCTGTGTAAGTAACAACTGCACCACATAGTCCTGCATCATTATTTACGGAAATATTTACTGGACATACAATCACTGGAGCTTCTGCATCTACAACCGTTACTATAAACGAACAGGGAGCGCTTGTATTCCCCACTGCATCTGTTGCTGTATAAGTTACTACCGTAGCTCCTAAAAGGAAAGTTGACCCACTTGCTGGGCCAGATACTAATGCTACTGTAACACCAGAACAATTATCTGCTCCAGTAGGAATTGTATAATTAACCACTGCACTACATTGCCCTACACTATTATTTACCGTAATGTTTGCTGGACAAGTAATTGTCGGAATTTCTGCATCTACAACCGTCACCGTAAATGAACAACTTGTAGTATTTCCTGAAACATCAGAAGCAGTATAAGTTACCGTAGTAGATCCTAAAGGAAACGTTGATCCACTTGTAGGACCAGCTGTTAATGCCGTAGAAACACCAGGACAATTATCCGTTCCAATAGGTGCAGTATAAGTAACTACCGCATTACATTGTCCTAGAGTATTATTTACTGTAATATTCGCTGGACAAACAAGCACTGGAGTTTCAGTCTCAACAACCGTTACTGTAAATGAACAAGGAACACTTGTGTTTCCTGCTGCATCTGTTGCTGTATAAGTCACCGTAGTAGTTCCTAAAGAAAAGATTGATCCGCTTGAAGGACCAGATGTTAAGGCTGTAGTTACACCAGGACAGTTATCTGCTCCAGTAGGGATTGTATAATTAACTACCGCATCACATTGTCCCGCACCATTACTTACCGTAATATTTGCTGGACAAATAATTGTTGGAGATTCAACATCTATTATCGTTACTGTAAATGAACAAGGAACACTTGTATTCCCTACTGCATCTGTTGCTGTATAAGTTACTGTTGTAGTTCCTAAAGGGAAGGTTGATCCACTTGCAGGACCAGATGTTAATGCTACTGTAACACCAGGGCAGTTGTCAGCTCCTGTAGGAATTGAATAATTAACCACTGCACTACATTGTCCTGTTCCATTATTTACCGTAATATTCGATGGGCAAGTAATTGTCGGAGCTTCTACATCTGTAACTGTTACTGTGAATGAACAAATCGCAGTATTACCTGCAGCATCTGTTACTGTATATGATACTAAAGTAGTCCCTAAAGGGAATGTTGATCCACTTGCAAATCCAGCAGTTAATGCTGTAGTTACTCCAGGACAGTTATCCGTTCCAATTGGGGCTACATAATTCACTACTGCACCACATAAACCTACTCCATTATTTACCGTAATATTTGTTGGACAAGTAATTGTTGGTGCTTGATTCTCAATAACCGTTACTGTAAATGAACAAGAAGTAGTATTTCCTACAGCGTCAGTAGCTGTATAGGTTACCGTAGTAACTCCTGTAGGAAATGTTGACCCACTTGTCAGTCCAGCAGTTAATGCTGTAGTTACTCCAGGACAGTTATCTGTTCCATTAGGAACTGCATAATTAATCACTGCGCCACATTGTCCTGCTCCATTAACGACTGTAATGTTAGATGGACAAAAAATTACTGGGGCTTCTGCATCTACAACAGTGATTGTAAATGAACAGCTCGTACTTGCATTACCCGCTGCATCATTAGCCGTATAAGTTATTGTTGTTGTTCCTATAGGGAAGGTTGACCCACTTGCAGGGCCAGCTGTTAATGCTGTAGTTACTCCAGGACAGTTATCTGTTCCAACAGGAGCTGGATAATTAACCAATGCTCCACATTGTCCTGCTCCATTATTTACTGTAATGTTAGCTGGACAAGTAATTACCGGAGACTCAGTATCAGTTACAGTTACTGTAAATGAACAAGTTGTTGTTCCTATACCATTAGTAAAACTATACGTATTGGTTGTAGTCCCTATAGGAAAAGTCGCGCCACTCGCTAATCCTGAAGTTAGAGTTGCTGAATGATTTCCACAGTTATCTGTTGCAATAGGAGTAATATAGTTAACCACAGCACCACAGGCTCCTGCAGTATTATTTGTTGTAATATTAGAAGGGCATCCAGTTGTAAATGTTGGTGCAACAGCTGCCGCGCATAAGCTAGTAATAATTACACTCCCCATTCCTGAATTAGCTCCAGTAATATTGGTTTGGTTGACACCAGTATTCAAAGAACCTGCTCCTCCACCTGAAGAGGCATGAAAATTAGCTCCATGAGTACCGCCAGGACCACCTGAGTATCCACCACCACCACCACCAGCAAATGATCCGCCTCCACCACCACCAAAGCCACCAACTCCTCCAGCAACGTTTGACCATGTCCCTCCATTTCCTCCATTTCCTGTATTAGTAAAGGTAAGACCAGCAGTACTATTAGATCCTGTGCCAGATGCATTAGCACCGTTGGTTAACCAACCTGCTCCACCACTAGCGCCATAATAGTTCCCTCCAGTTCCACCGCTTCCTCCACTTCCAGGGCTACCACTTATACGAGTTCCAGTACCAATTCCAAGATCAACAATATTACCAGTTGTTCCCGTCAAACCAGCTGTTCCATTAGCTCCGAAATTACCATCTTCACCCAATCCAGCTCCGCCACCGCCAGCAACAGCCATAACTATAGTTCCATTTACTGTAACAAAGGTTCCTCCTCCTCCTCCTCCACCCATGTAGTTTGTTCCTACAGGTGTACAATCTACACCGGTTTGTCCAATAATAATTGCCACAACATCACCAGAGATAAGAGAAAATTCACCATACATGGTCGCTCCTAATCCACCTATTCTTGTTTGACCATTTCCTGGCGCATTACCACCTGATGCTCCGCTACCAGTAATGGAATAGCTTCCTGTTGTAGGGACCGTCCATCCTTGTATTCCTTGAGTAGTTATTGTTACAGCACCAGCAAGTGTTGTGGCTGTGTAAGCTGCTGTTACTTGACCCTGTGTTGGTCCGTTTTTACCAGTAGCACCACTGTTAGTAAATGTATATGTTTGCCCGATGGCAGCTATTCCAAATAATGAGACAACAACACTTAGCGTAATTTTTAACAAATATTTTTTCATAATATGAATCGTTTTTTAGCTTTAACAGCTACTACTTTTTAATGATTTTATAAACTTTAGAAGATAACATGTATTCCATTTTCTCTTTTATCTGACTCTCAATTATTAGAATAGGTTGCATTAATATTTAATTCAACTTTATCAGAAACACACATAACCCTCAATTATCAAAAGAAAATCATACCTAATTTCATCCTATTAATTTTTTTTTGCAAAATTGAAGAAATAAAGTGTATAAATGAAGATAAGCGTTATTATTTTTTTAAATGGTCGTTTTTTGATGGTTTTTGTGCTGGTTTTTATAAAGGAATCACGGGGAATAAACAAATATACATCTCAAAATTTCTATTAAAAACAAATGTTAAAGAAGCCTCTTCCTTAAAAAAAGAAAGGATGGAATTTTCTTTCTCCGAGCGTATTAAACTCTACGGTTGGTAAAGGGAATTTTAACATGTTTAAAAAGAAGAATGTTGACTTTAAAAACTTTGATCGTGTTGGGATTTTATCAAAATCAATATCTAACGAGATATAATAACTTCGGTAGCGCTCAACAGGAGGCAAACGGTTTCCATCTCGATAAATTGTTGGATTATTTTCTGCAGATAACATCCCATAAGCGCCATATCCGCCAGAGACACTTAACCATTTTGGTAAATATTTTTGGTGTTTAAAAACATCTCTCAAATTTAACGATAACCAGAAGGTTTGTCCATTATAATCGGCCACAACTCTCGACAAATCTGAATCTCCCAAAACGTTAGGTCTTTGTGCTGCTAATTCTGTATGGTGATAAGAAAATTTATACGTTAATAGTTGCTTTTTAAAAGCCAATTCTTGTCCAATTAACAACATGCTCCCCGCAGCATTAGCAACCATATCCATAGGTGAAAACCCCCACTCTGCATAATTAGCATCCAATGCTTCAACAGAAGTCATAAAAATAAAGCCATAAGCACCTCCCCACCAAATTGCTTTTTTACGTTTAACCCCAGTCCAACGCATAGCATTCATTCCCAGTCTACCCATTGCATAAGTAGTATAAGCGTGACCATATTTATCTATTTGCATCCAACCAGCATTGTCATTTTTCACATGAAAGCCTATCCAATGGTTATCTTCATACCAAACGGTAGCCAAGCCTGTTAACATTCCTCCATAAAACAAACCTGCTCCTCCTCCAACTAAACCCAGTCTCCCTGGTTTAAAGTCTTCACTATAGGTAGTGTCAACAGGACTTTGAGCTTTTGTGTTTACAAAAACAAAAACTAAAGCAAGGATAAATATTAGCTTTTTTAGCATGAGGTAAAATTAGGAAAATATAACTTCTCTAAAAATAGATTTTCTGTCAATCCTTCGAGGATTTTTCTTTCGCAAAACGTACTCAGGATGACAATACTGAGAATGACACTATTTTTTATCCCAACCATTTTAATACGTTATCATGCCATATTAAATTGGCTTCTTGTTTAGTAAGGATATCTAATTTAATGGCATCATCAATTACTTTACCTGGATAACTCCCAGGAACTGATTCCATTTCCCCTAAAGGATATGGATCATCTAAACCAGAAATTATTTGAGGAACTCCAACTCTATGTTTTAGTAATTGCAACGTGTATGGATCATGCACCAAGGTATCAAAAAACAAATTTGGATGACCTAATGTCGTTTCAGGACTTTCTGTTCCTTCAAACAAATCGGGTCTTCCATTAAATCCCTGCACTCTCCTTCCATAATTCGCTTGCCCCAGCATACAGCCATGAGCAAAACAAGTTCTAATATTTGGGTATTTATTCGGAATGTTTTTTAAAGTAAATAAATGTAAGGTGTCTGCACTTTGTGCCATCATCCAAACTAAATGAAAACGCCAATTTTCATCTTTCAATTTAATCATTTTTGGTGCATCGTAAGGATGAATTTCCAATGCTAGACCATATTTATTCGCTAACTCATAAATAGGATTACATGATTCATCTGCAACTGATACCCACTCTCCATTTTCATTTAGGTAATGTGTTGGTAAGCACAACAATTTCATCCCCAACACATTTACGCAGCGCTCTATTTCCGCTAAAGCATCATCCATAAATCTTGGTTGAACAACAAATCCACAAGTAAATTTATCTGGATTGTCATTCTGAACAGAAGCATTAAAATCATTCTGCCAATTAATAGCATCTTTTGTGTCTTGTTGTTGCCATCCGTTACAATAAACTTGAGAGAGATTGAGCATCACACCATGAGCAATATCGTTTTTATCCATCCACTCTAACTTCTCTTTTAAAAAAAAACTTGGGTCAGTGATTGGCCTTGACCAATCTCCTTGACGCATAAATTTTTTATCCCCATCAATCCAAAACAACTTCTTATCCTTCATAAACTGAGGGATTTGATGTGGCTCTGGAAGTATATGGCCGTGTCCGTTGATTCTTTTATTGTGCTTTGTATCCTGTTTTTTGTGCATGGCTTATAACTTCTTTTTATAATGATTAATAAAACCCGCAAGCAATTTATTGACAATCGTAATTTGCCCTAATGTAGATTTTAAGTCTGTTTCTGAAATGAATTTTAAATCATATGACAAATATAGCTGTGTTTCTAATTCATACAATGAACCTCTTGAGATATAAAAAAATCGGATTGAATCTTTTGGAGTATTCCTTCCAACTCCTTCCGCAATGTTAGAAGGGACAGAAATAGCAGAACGCTTTATTTGCGAAGAGATTCCATATAATTCTTCTTTTGGAAAATCTGCTATTAACTCATAAACTATCTTAACCAAAACTCTTGATTCTTTCCAAGTGTTTAATTCTATATAGCTTTTACCTTTTTCCATAGCACATTGCACAAATAACTAATTTACTCGTTAGTAAATTTAGGATCTGTTTCCATTACATGTCCACAATTGTTGCATGTTCTATGCTCTACAGAATTATAAAACTTTTTAAAAACATCTAAAAAGTCAACCACAATGTCATTTAAAGTAAAACGCTCTTCATATAATTTATGATTACACTCATCACAAAACCACATTAAACCATCTTTGTAATCGGTTCCTTTTCTTACTCTTTCAATTACCAATCCAATAGAATTTGCTGATCTGGCTGGATTATGAGGAATGTTAGCAGGAAGTAAAAACATCTCACCTTCCTTAATTGGAACTTTTACAGCTTTCCCATCTTGTTGAATGGTTACTTCAATATCACCTTCTAATTGATAAAACAACTCTTCTGTTTCATTAAAATGGTAATCTTTTCTAGCATTAGGTCCTCCTACAACCATTACAATAAAATCTTTCCCTAAAGGGTAAATATTCTTATTAGAAACGGGTGGTTTTAACTTGTCTCTGTTATCTTCAATCCATTGATTAAAATTAAAAGGCATTGCTATTGACATAAGCTCTATTTTTTGTTTGCCGAAAGGTACTAAGAAACTAATATATAAAAGCAAAACCCCAGATGAAAAAAATCACCTAGGGTTTAGTGCACTAACTATTTGCACCTTTTCATTTTATCATAATCTTGCTTGTGCTTGCTTTATTTCCCTGCACAACCTGAAGAATATAAATTCCTTCTCCATTACTGCTGATATCAATTTTATTTGAATATTTCCCGTTAAAATCATTTACGGTTTCATTATAAACAGCCTTTCCATGGATATCAACAATATTAATTTGAATTGGTTGTTTTTTATCCAATTTAAAATTTAATTCAAAATTTCCATCATTAGGATTTGGACTAAACTTTAATTTTTCAATGGCCAATTCTTTTTTATTTATATCTACTGATTCTGGTAATTCTTCGGAAGATTTATCTGAGCTTGTCATTTTAGAAATGATAACAATTTGCTTTACTTCCTTACCATTATCCGATTCAACATTCACATCAATTACCATTTCATGATTCCCTTTCATCTTCGTAACCTTTCCATCATCAGAAATAAACATCATTTTATGTCCTCCATGCATTTTCATCATATCTTCATCATTTAACTCAGTCTCTTTTCCATCAACAATTTTCTTTACCACTACATTTCCCTCATCGTCTACTGTCTTTATAATTTCAACGGTATGAGACTCATCTCCATCCTCATCAGACTTAATCATAATTTTAACATTCTCTTCTTCATCTTCAAAATGCTGAATATCTTCTGTTAAAACTTTAATGTGTTTTTGGATATCCCCCAATTTGATTTCCATTTCTTTTCCATTTATCATCATTTTAATAACACCATCTTCTCCATCTAACATTTTCATATCAAAATGCATTTCAATATTCTTCCCATTTTCATCTGTCAACTCGATTACATCTTCATCATCACTTTCAATATTAATATCGAAACTAAAGCTATTAGAGTCTCCACCTTCAGTCATCATCATCTTTATCATTTTATGAATAGATTTTCCTTTCTCTCCATCAAAAGAAGAAATCCATTCCATTTTATCAGAACAATCGAAAGTTGAATCTACTTCGGTTTTTACACCATCCACAATTTTTACAATTTTAATTTTGCATTTTTCATCATCCCCATCTTGATGGTTTGTAAATGAAAAGATTCCAACTACCAGCGCAATTAGGGTCACAGGAATTAATAAGGGTTTTAAATTTTTCATAATATTTTGAGTTAAGGTTTAACAATTATTTATACCACAAATCTACCCGAACAAACAGCAGTACAGTGTTAACACTCTCTTAAAGAAAGTTAAGGAAAAGTTAAAGTTTCTGTTTAGTGCACCTTAAACGTTAAATTTGACTAGAATTTAATCATGAAAAAGAAAACACCATACATCTTAATTGCCCTAATGAGCTTCTCATTAATAGGAATTATTTGGGTTCAAATGTACTGGATTAATAATGGAATTCAAGTAAAAGAAGCCCAATTTGACCAATTAGTAAATGACGCATTAAATGATGTTGTTATTGGTCTTGAAGACAATGAATCTGTAAATTTTATTCATGACCAAATAGCCAATACAACTTCCGAAGTTATCATCCAAAAAGATTCCTTTAGCACCGAAACAAAATCTATTAAGAAGTGGGTTAGCCAGCATTTTGAAATTGAATCTGATAGTGAAGGCGATGCCTTTAATTACTCTATGACTACTGATAATAATGGAGATGGCGTAAAAATGAAAATTACTATTAACGGAGACGAACAAATCATTGACATTAATAATAAAATTGAAACTTTAGAGGAAATTATGGACAGCACGGCACTCATTTTTTCTGGAACAAAAGAAAAACTTTTTGGAAATCGTTTTGGGAACGTTATCATTAAAATGGTAAACGAATTTAAAGATATTGAAAACCCAATAAAACATTTGTTAAAAGATTTAGCCATTGAACCTATCATTAAAAATAAGCTTGCTGACAATGGAATTAGTGCGCCTTTTACTTACGCAATAATTAATGATGACGCTATTGTTGGAGCCTTTTCTTCTGAAAATTTTGAAATCTCAGATCGGAATTATACAGTTAGTTTATTTAAACATAATTTATTTGGAAACTCTGCTCAGCTTGCTTTAAACTTCTCAGGGAAAAATCAATACATCTTAAAAAAGATGTGGTTAATGGTTGCTTGCTCCATCATTTTCACACTCATTATCTTACTCACTTTTGCAAGTACGATTCATTATATGCTAAAGCAAAAAAAGTTATCTGAGATGAAAAATGACTTCATTAATAACATGACCCATGAATTTAAAACTCCCATTTCTACTATCTCTTTAGCTATTGACTCTATTACACATCCAAAAGTGATTAAGGATGAAAAACAAATTAACCATTTTGCAGATATTATTCGGAAAGAAAATTTACGAATGAATAAACAAGTTGAAAGCGTTTTAACAACCGCATTAGGAGATAAAGATGAACTAGAATTTGATCAAAATAAAATTAACCTGAATGAACTCATTCAGAAAATTCCTTCTAGAATGAAACTGCAATTAGATGCTTATAATGCTACTTTAAACTTAAACCTTACTACTGAAAAATTAGTGCTTTTGGCTGATGAAATGCATTTACAAAATGCCATTTGTAACTTAATTGATAATGCAATAAAATACAACAAAAACAATCCTGAAATTACAATTGATACTAATTTAGTTAATGGGGTTTGTGAAATAAAAATTACTGACAACGGAATTGGAATGAGCAGTGAAACACAAAAAAAAGTTTTCGAAAAATTTTATAGAGTGGAGAAAGGAAACATCCACACGACAAAAGGTTTTGGTATCGGATTAAGTTATGTAAAAACAATAGTTGAAGCACACAAAGGCTCCATATCCCTAAAAAGTAACCTCAATAAAGGAACTGTCATCACCATAAATATGCCTACAGCGTGAAAAAACAGTATTCCATATTATTAGTTGAAGATGAAGAAAACTTTGGTTCGGTACTTAAAAACTATTTAGAGTTAAGCGATTATATTGTTACGCTTAGCACAGATGGAAACCAAGGTTTACATAGTTTTAGAAATAACATGTATGATTTATGTATTATAGACGTAATGATGCCCATTCGTGATGGGTTTAGTTTAGCTACCGAAATAAAAAAAATTAACCCAAGCATTCCTTTAATATTTTTAACTGCTAAAAAATTAAAAGAAGACATTCTCAAAGGTTATCAAATTGGTGCTGATGATTACATTACCAAACCATTCGATACCGAAGTTTTACTCTATAAATTAAAAGCCATTTTAAACAGAAATGGAAAATTAATTGAGAAAGAAATAACCACAGATTACACTTTTGGGTTGTTTAATTTTAATACCGATACGCGTGAATTAATATCAAAAACTACTACTAAAAAGCTTTCTCCGAAAGAAGCTGAATTGCTTAAATTGTTATGTTCTAATATGAATAAGGTTGTTTCTCGCGACCTTGCATTAAACCAAATTTGGAACGATAATAATTATTTTACTACTCGAAGTATGGATGTTTATATTGCTAAACTTAGAAAATATTTAAAAGAAGATACTGCAATAGAAATTCTAAATGTTCATGGAAATGGTTTTCGGTTGTTAGTGAAATAAGTTACTTTTACTTTTCTAAACCCAGAAGAAATGAACTTAGATTTAACAGGAAAGAACGCCATAGTTTGCGGAAGCACACAAGGTATTGGAAAAGCAATAGCAACGGAACTAGCTATTTTAGGGGCAAACATTATTTTAATTGCACGAAACGAGCAAAAACTAAATGCTGTCCGTAATGAGTTAGACAAGTCAAAAGGACAAGAACATCATTATATTGTTGCCGACTTTTCTCTTCCCCCGCAATTAAAATTAGTTGTTGAAGATTTTATTGAAATCAATAATCTTGAAATCAATATCTTAATTAATAATACTGGCGGACCTGCTGGCGGACCAATAGAAAATGCTGGAACTGATGAGTTTATTCATACTTTTTCTAACCATTTAATTTGCAACCACATTTTAATGCAAGCAGTTAAAGAAGGAATGAAAAATAGTGGTTATGGACGAATCATAAACATTATTTCTACATCAGTTAAACAACCATTAAACGGATTAGGAGTATCTAATACCATTAGAGGTGCTGTTGCCAGTTGGGCTAAAACTTTAGCGAATGAACTAGGAGAATTTGGAATTACTGTAAACAATGTTTTACCTGGAGCAACAGATACTGTTCGTTTAAAAGCCATTATAGAAAATAAAGCTGCTAAAACAGGTGGTGATGTTGATACGATTAAACAAGGAATGGCTGATATGGTTCCGATGAAGCGTATTGCACAACCTAAAGAAGTTGCCAATGCTGTAGCATTTTTAGCTTCACCAGCAGCAAGCTACATTAACGGAATTAACGTTCCTGTTGATGGTGGAAGAACAAAAAGTTTATAAAACCATAATGCGTGTATGTGTCACTAGTGACACATACCCAATTGTTAGGATGCAATTTCAAATTTTCTTCTTTGGTTTTTAAATTTCTCTTACTTTTCTGTAAAATAATAAAAGCCCGCTATCTTTTTGGTTTGGAGCAAGAGATGAAATTTACTTTTTAGTTCTTTAAA
>Ga0256845_1000653_pt1 | contig 31359 bp, 19 predicted proteins | sample RiftiametaG_FD_189101 | JGI IMG/M metagenome (GOLD analysis project Ga0256845, IMG submission 189101) | Tube worm associated microbial communities from hydrothermal vent at the East Pacific Rise, Pacific Ocean - Riftia | ecosystem: Host-associated > Annelida > Integument > Unclassified ...
TGCAGGTTGGCCAAGATGTAGGTCAGCGGGTTGTTGATCTCGTGGGCGACGCCCGCGGCCAAGGTGCCGATGGAGGCCATGCGATCGGAGAGCATGAGTCGGGCCTGGAGATCCTTGCGCTCGCTCATATCGAGCATGACGCCGTCCCAGACGATCGAGCCGTCCTCGGCCTTGATGGGGCGAGACTGAGCTTGAAACCAGCGCACGTCGCCGTTCGAGTGTAAAAACCGGCCCTCCCAGGTCCACAGGTTCAGCTGTTCGGCGGACCGGGCGAGGGAGTCGCGGAGCCCGTCTCGGTCCTCGGGGTGGACACGATCGAGGAACACGCGCGGGTCGGCGACGACCGCTCGGGGATCGATGCCGAGGGTTTCCTCGGCACTCTCGGCCATAAAAGTGAACGCGAAGCTGCCGTCGGGGGGGCGCTCGAACTGAAGCAGGATCCCTGGGATGTTCGAGGCGATGCGGCTGATCCGGGCTTGGGTGGAGGCCAGGGCCTGGCGGGTGTCGTGGACCTCCGCCGTGCGCAGCTCGACCAGGCGCTCGAGCTCGAGATGCTGGCGCTCGTTCTCGGCTTCCAGCCGCCGGTTGTCGTCTTGGAGTGCTTTGACGTCGGCGGCGGCGGCGACGACCCTGCGAATCTTGCTGCTCGAGACCGGCTTCGAGATGTAGTCGTAGGCACCCGAGCGCACCGCCCGGGCGGCCGTCTCGACGGTCGGTTCTCCGGTCACCAAGATCACTTTGATGGCCGGCCAGCGTTCGGCGATCGCCTCGAGCAGGGATACCCCGCTGCGCCTGGGCAAGATGATGTCGGAGACGACGACATCGAAGCGCTCGGCCTCGAGGGTCACCAGCGCCTGGTCGACATCCTCGGCGGTATCGACCACGTGGCCGTCGTCCTGGAGGAACAAAGCGAAGGTGCGACGCAAGCTGCGTTCATCATCGACGACGAGAATCCGAGCCATGGGCAGTCTCGACACGGTATAACACGGCCACGGAGCGGCAGTGGAGACCTCAGACGAGCAGCGGCGCGGGAGCGAGGCCGGCACAGAGAGCGATGCTGGTACCGAGATCGGGGCGCCGACGCGAGCCGAGCTGGAGCTGGAGCTGGCCCAGGCGAAGCTCGCCTGCGAGCGGGCCGGCGATGAACTCGAGGTGTTCTCGCAGCTGACCTCCGGCTACTGGTGGGTCACCGAACTTCAGGGCTACCACCCGGACGGACGTCGCAAGCTCGCGCGCCGGGCCTGGGCGACGCTCGCGTTCACTCGGACGACTGGCTACGAGAGCTCCGATATTCGTTGGTTGGGGGCCAAGCCGGTGATCGCTCCAGCCGATATGGAGGCGGTCCGGGGGGTCCTCGATCGCATGCTCAGGGGAGCCAGCGACAGCCATATCCACGAATTCCGCATCATTGGACGGGATGGGGCGACCATGTGGGTACGCCAGCGCCTGGCGGGGCAGGGCCAGGGGATCGGCAGACGGGTGTTCGCCAGCGGCGAGCTGATCACCGACCGCAAGCGCACCGAGGACGCGCTGGGCCACGTCGAGGCCCGCTTCCTGTCGTTGGTCGAGCACGCGCCGAACGTGATCGTGACCATCGATTTGGCGGGCACGATCTTGTTCGTGAACCGACAGATGCCGGGCGATGGACGCGAGCCCTGGGAGCTCATCGGGAGCACGATCTTCGACCTCGCCAGCGAGGAGGGGCAGCTGGCGATCCGGCAGACCATCAGCGAGGTCCTGACTGAGAAAGTGGCCCGTGAATTCACCCTGCAGGGGGTCCGCGGGGCGGGGATCGACGGCGGTCGAGGGATCCCCGAGCGCTGGTACGAGGTTCAGGCTGCGCCTGTGATCCGGGGTCGAGCGGTCACCGCGATCACCATGATCCTGACCGATGTGACCGAGCGCCGGCTGGCCGCGGAGGCCCTGCGACGGCTGTGGCACAACGTCCCCGATCGGATCACGGAGCTCGACGAGCGCGGTCGGATCACGGTGACCAACCGCTCGATCGACGGAGAGTCCGCCGAGCTGCTCGTCGGCCGGTCCCTGTTCGACTACTTGAGCCCGGACGCGGGGGCGGCCCTGCGGGAGGCCATGGATCAGGCCCGGGCCAGCGGGGAGCCCGCGAGCTACGAGATCTCCGAGCCGCTCGGGAGGGGCGGCGACGGGAGTGGTGAGCAGACATCGGGTCGAAGCGGCCAGGTGGCTTGGTGGGCCCAGCGCGTGGTGTCCTTCGGCGAGGGCGAGGCCCGGGGCTTCCTGCTCGTCGGCACCGACATCACAGATCGGCGCGCGGCCGAGCGCGAGCGCGCCAACCTCGAGGCCCAGCTTCGGCAGCAACAAAAGCTCGAGTCGATCGGGACCTTGGCCAGCGGGGTGGCGCACGAGATCAACAACCCGATCCAGAGCATCATGAACTACGCCGACCTGGTTCAGATCCGGGCCGAGCCGGGCAGCCAGATCTCCGAGTTCGCGACCGAGATCGTCGCCGAGACCGAGCGGGTCGCCAACATCGTCCGCAACCTCTTGGCCTTCGCGCGCCAGGAGAAGGAGCACCACAGCCCCGCCCGGGTCAGCGACATCATCGAGTCGACCCTGGCTCTGATGCGCGCCGTGTTGCGCCGGGATCACATCGAGCTGCGGGTCGACGCTCCCGAGGACCTACCCAAGATCAAGTGCCGGAGCCAGCAGATCCAGCAGGTGTTCATGAACCTGCTGGGTAACGCCCGCCACGCGCTCAATGGCCGCTACCCTGAGTACGACGAAGACAAGCTCATCGTCATCGTCTCTCGATTGCGCGACCGGGGGGGCGAGCTGTGGGTGGAGACGGTGGTCGAAGATCACGGCCACGGCATGGCGCCCAATATCGTCGAGCGGATTTTCGACCCCTTCTTCACCACCAAGGGGCGGGACGAGGGCACGGGGCTGGGGCTCTCGGTGAGCCATGGGATCATCCGTGAGCACCGGGGCGAGCTCGAGGTCGAGAGCGACGAGGGGCAGGGGAGCCGCTTCTCGGTCAACCTGCGGGTCGACAACGGCTGGGGCCTCGAGCTGCCGTGACAGTCCGTGGTGGAACCCATCGCGTCGCCTCGCGCAGAATTTCTGTCAGCCGGCGCGGAGCAGGGTGTCGGCAGCGGGGACGCCGCTGAGCTCGAGGATCTCGCGGATCACGGCGGGATCGGTCTGCGCGGGGCTGGTGAGGACGTGGCGGACCAGCCACTCGAGGCGCGCAGCGGGGTCGGTCTCGGCGTGTCCCGCCTGGAGCATGGCCTCGCGGTAGCTCCAGAAGCTGTCGGCGATCAGCTGACCGACCAGGGGGAGGCCGGCAGCCCACAGCTCGAGGGCGAGGCTGTCCCGGCTGGGGAGGGAGAGGGGATCTTCGCCGATGCCGGCGATGTTTTGGGCAGGATGTGCGTCGTCCTGGGCCGAGGCGCTCAGGTCCCGATCGAGGGTCAGGGCTGGGCGCGCATCGGCGTGGGTCAAGGACGCGGACATGCTCGCGCGAGCGCTGAGCACGTGGGTGACGATCTCGTAGGTGTGGGTCGAGTAGACCGCTTCCTCGGTCGTCGGGTCGGTCCTGGCGAGGTCCTCCTTGGCCCGGCTGAGGGCGCTGCGTTGGTCGACGAGGCTCCGGCGCGCGGCCTCCAGGCGGCTCTGGGCGTTGCTGAGGTTTTGCTCTGCGCCGGTCGTGACTCCGGGGGTATCGCCCTCGTTGGCGACGCTCGCCCTGTAGCGATCGACGTCGCTCTCGTATTTGGTCACGTCGTTCTCCCGATCCATCAAGCGCCGCTCCTCGTCGCTGACGTCGTCGACGGCCGACTTGTAAAACGGGTTCTCGACCTGGCGCGTACCCGACTGATATTGGGCCGAGGCCGAGCGAGCGCTCCGGTCTTGGGTGAACTTCGGCTTGCTGGCTTTGAGCTTCAAGGTCGCGGCCGGTGTGCCCTCGCCGCCTTTGGCCGAGACCAGGAGCAGGGCCCCGCCACGCTCGCCCATCAAGCTGGCGGCGATGGCCTGCGCGCCGGCGTCTCGAGCTGGGGGGTCGAGCTCGACCCTGTAGGTGAGGGCGCTGTCGAGGGCCAGGCGCGCGCTGGCCAGCTCGCCCGCGCCCTCGCCACTGAGCGCGCTGATCTCGACGCGATACAGGTGCGCGAGCGCGGAGAGCTGGCTGCCGTCTGCGTCGGCCGCAGCCTGGGTGAGCTGGGCAACCCACTCGCCGCGGACGATGTCGGCCTCGCTGCGGACCCGGGCCTCGGCGCTGGGTAGGCCCAGGGCGATCGCGTCGAAGATCGCCATGGCCTCGGCGTAGGTCCCCGCGTCTGCGAGCGCGCGGGCGCGGGCGCCGGTCACGGTCACGACCTGGTCGATGAGCGCCGTGGTGGCCGCGTGGGTGGGCAAGATGGCGTAGGCCTCGGCGGCGAACTGGATCGCCTCCGTGTCGTAGCCACGATCGAGGGCCAGGTTGGCCCGCTCCGCGCGGGACTCGACCTGGCCGACCTCGGCGGCGGCCAGCTTTTGGCTCAGCTTCTCGTCGTCGGGGTGCAGGCGCAGGGCCTCTGCGAACTCGGCCGCGGCTGCGTCGTAGTTGTGCGCCTCCATGTAGACGTCGCCCTGCTTCATGTGGCTCTGCCAGGCGCAGCCCAAGCTCAAGGTCGTGCTCAGGGCGAGGGCGGTGAGCAAGGCACGAAATCCGAAGCGAGAGCGAGACATCGACGCAATCTACAACCTGGGGTCGCCCGGATCACAGGGCGGCCCGCCCGCGCGTGAGGACCACCGCGGGCTTGCGCTCGGCCCGAGGGCGGGGTCCACTCCGCGAGACGACCGAGGACCCACTGTGACCCACGACCCAGCGCCGAACAATGAGGATGAGACCCACCCGAAACCGTGGCGCCGTCGGCTCGCCCGGGGCCTGGGGGGGCTCGCTGCCGTCTTGCTGCTGTTCATGCTGATCGTCCTGATCTCCGGCTGGCGAGCCTTTGGCAAGGCGCCCGAGGGTGAGCGCCGGGCCCGTATGGAGGCCTCTGCCCAATGGGTTGACGACAGTTTCGTCAACCCTCAGCCAATTGTGAACGACAGCTGGCTCGGTATGCGGGACGCCTCCGACAGGAGTGATGAAGGAACTCCGGCCGCGCCCCTGCCTGTGGTCGAAACCGACCCTCGACTGTTCGCGCACGCGCCGACGTCGGGGCTGCGTGTGACCTGGCTGGGCCACTCCACCATGTTGGTCGAGATCGATGGATTTCGGGTTCTGACCGATCCGGTCTGGGGACGGCGGACCTCACCCTTGACCTGGGCCGGTCCGGCCCGCTGGTACGCGCCGCCCTTGGCCCTCGAAGACCTGCCCGAGCTCGACGCGGTCGTGATCTCCCACGATCACTACGACCATCTCGACTATCCGACGATCGTCGCGATGAAAGACTGGGACACGACCTTCCTGGTCCCGCTCGGCGTTGCCGCGCACCTCGAGTATTGGGGTGTACCCACGGCCCGGATCGTCGAGCTGGACTGGTGGGAGGAGCACCACATCGGCGGGCTGACCTTGACCTGTGTGCCGGCCCGGCACGCCTCGGGGCGCCAGCTGTTCGACAAAGATCGGACCTTGTGGGCGGGCTACACCCTGGTCGGTCCACAGCACCGGGTGTTCTTTTCGGGTGATACGGGTCTGTTTCCCGCATTGACCGACATCGGGGAGCGCCTGGGACCCTTCGACCTGACGATGATCGAAGTCGGCGCCTATGGACAGGGCTGGCCGGACTGGCACCTGGGCCCTGAGCAGGCTGTCGAGGCTCACACTCGGGTCCGGGGAGAGCTGCTGCTGCCGGTCCACTGGGGTCTCTTCGACCTCGCCTACCACGGCTGGACCGAGCCTATCGAGCGGGTGCTGGTCGAGGCCCGAGCGCGGGGTACGAAAGTCGTCAGCCCGCGCCCAGGGGAGAGCTTCGAGCCCGCCACGGCAGCGCCGGCGGAGCCGTGGTGGCCAGCGCTCGAATGGCGCAGCGCCGAGGCGTACCCGATCGCCGCCGGTTCGGGAGACTGAGCCGGGCCCGGGCCCGGCCAGGGGTCAGGTCAGGGTCAGGACAGGAGGCCAGCGCGGATGGCCTTGACCACGGCCTGGGTTCGAGACCGCGCCTCGAGTTTGGCCAGCAGAGCATCGACGTGGAACTTGACCGTGTGGGTGGAGATCCCGAGCTGTGTACCGATCGCCCGGTTGGATAGGCCCTCGGCGAGCTCGGCCAGGACCTCGTGCTCTCGCGGCGTCAGGAATCCGGCGTGCAGGGTCGGGACGGCGGGGGTGGTGGCCGCGGGAGCGCTGAGCTTCACCGGCTGGCCGGCGGGCGGGGCACCATCCACCAACTCTGTTTCGTCGGGGGCCCAACCTGCGACGATCGCATCGCCTGGGTCTTCGTCGAGAATGATCAGTCCGAGCTCCGCAGCCAAGATCGCGGCTCGCAGTCGGTTGATGCTCGCATTGCGGTCGACGAGGCCCTGAACACCGGCTGCGAGCAGCGGCAGGGGATCGTCGCCGTCGGTCGTGAGCGCGACCACGACCGTGGTGTCTGCGGAAATGGGCAGTCGGGGCAGACCATCCTCCATCTCGATGGAGTGGGCATCCCACACGAGTACGCGGGCGCGGGCCGGATCGTCGACCAGGGTCAGCCCATGGACCGCGGTCAAGCGGGTGCGCAGCGCGGAGGCGCGGGCCGGATCGTCGCTGGCCACGGCGATAGGGGTCGCGGTGAGAGACGGCGGGATCAGGTTGGCCGAGTGGGCCAGGGCGATGCTGGTATCGAACATGGTGGGTCTTTCGTGCTGTGCCGGGTATTCGCGGGGCAGCTCGGAATGTTGCACGGGTCGGGGAAAATCCGACCGGTGGGCTCAAAAAATCCGAGCGTCGAGGCCCGATCCGGCCCTGCCCTGAGGCCCGATCCGGCCTCAGGGCAGGTTCAGAGTCCGCAGCAGCGCGAGGCCGCCCACGCTCTCCGCGCCGGCCGCGTTCAAGGTCTGGATGCAGGCCTGTAGCGTCGCGCCCGTGGTCGTGACGTCGTCGATGACCAGCACCCGACGGCCGCGGACCTGTCCGGGATGTCGGACAGCGAAGGCCTGCTCGACGTTGCCGAGTCGCCGTCGAGCGGGGAGCTCACTCTGGGGCGAGGTGCTCCGGGTTCGCACGAGCCCGCGGTAGAGAGGTCGAGGAGGGGGGCCCGAGGGGGGGATCGGGGCGTGCCGCAGGGCCCAGCGGAGCAGGAGCTCGCTCTGGTCGAAGCCGCGTGCGACTCGGCGTCGCCAGTGTAGAGGGACGGCCATCACGAGCTCCCACGCCTCGCCCCGCTCGTCTGCGTAGAACCAGGGGTCGCTGGCGAGCAGGCGGCCGAGCGGCCCTGCGAGCGCGAGCGCGGCGGAGAACTTGAGCTGGAGCACCGCCCGGCTGAGGGGTCCGTCGTAGGCCCAGCGGGCACAGATCTGAGATCCAAGGGCCAGGTCTGGAGCCAGTCGGCCCTGCTCGGGGCGGCACCTGGTGCACAGCGCCAGCGCTCGGTCGTGGCGAAGGAGGCGACCGCAGCCCAGACAGGTCGGTGGAAAGAGGGAACTCCACATGTCTGCTTGTCGGCCGGCGCCAGCCCGAATTTCGGCCTTCCAGGGGACTTGTCGGGAAATTAGGCTCGACTTCGAGCAGAGATCTCGCGAGCGATCTCCATATTTGGCATGGACATTCTGTGGAAGCGGCCGCTCTGGGACACCACTCGGATCCTCAAAGTACCCTCAAACACCTAAATTTCGTGACTCAGCCTGGGGTTGACCTTTCATACGGGGCGAGGAGGCGCCCTTCCTGGAGTCGTAGCGGCGGCACCAATGAGCGGTCACAACAAAAGAGGGAGGACGATTGGCCAATGCGAGACCCAATGAGCTTCGGTGTCGGTGAGTCCCTGTTTTCGCCGACTTTCACGGTCACACCCGACGAGATGTGGGCCTGGCAGCGCGCCAAGGTCCTCGGCAGCCGGGATGATCGGCCCAATTTCAGGTCGCGCCTGGAGCGGCCGGTCGACCACTCTCAGGCGCCGGAGGGCCTGGTGCTCGCCAAGCTCCTCGACGCGATCGGCCAAAGTGAAAACCTGGGCGGATGCGCCCTGGTCCCGACCACAGGCGCCCGCCGGCTTCGGCTCTCGGCGCCCGTCGTCGTCGGGGAGCGGCTCAGCGCGGTGGCGACGGTCCGATTTCGGAGCATCGACGCCGGCCGCACCTTCATCACCTTGGCGATCGAGCTGCGGGCCGACCAGGGCCTCCGTCGGCTCGCCGCGCTCGAGGTGAGTGCCGAGGTCTGGCCGGAGCTGGGTCTCGAGGCCGCGTAGGTACAGGTACAGGTACAGGTACAGGTACGCGGGAAGCGGCGGCTGCTCGAGCGGAGGGTGGGTGCTAGCGGTGGTGATAGGGGTGGCCGGCCAAGATCGTGCCAGCCCGGTAGAGCTGTTCCACCAGCAGCACCTGGGCGAGGCGGTGGGGCAAGGTCAGCTTGCTCAGGCCCATGACCCGGTCTGCCCCGTCCCGGTCCTGGGGCGTGAACCCATGCGCGTCGCCGATCAAGAAGTCGACTCGGCGCACGCCCCGATCGCGCCAGTCGCCCAGCCACGCGGCGAGGCCGTCGCTGTCGATCTGGAGACCACGCTCGTCCAAGACCACCTGGGGGGAGCCGGCCTGGGCTCGCAGGGCAGCCATGTCTCGAACCCAGCGGAGCTCGATCGGGAGCAGCTTGCGCGAGCGCTTGCAGTAGTCGTCGACCAGGACCTCGAGGCCCGCCTGCTTGAGCTTGCCGACCGCGAGGAGACGCAACTTCACCGCTCGACCTCCGTGCGCGGTCCGGGTCGGGTCAGGCCTCGAAGAGATCGCTGTCCGGGGTCGGGTCAGCGGGCGTCTTCTCAGGCTTGGGATCGTCGAAGTCGGCCCCGTTGCCGTCTCCGAACGCGTCGTCGTCGACGAACTCGTCACCATCGTCGTCGTAGTCGTCATCATCATCGACGAACTCGTCTTCGAAGCCGCCGAAGTCCATGTCGCCGTGGTACTCGGGCATGGGATCGGGGACGGTGAGGCCGTCGAGGTCGCTGGCGTCGAGGATGTCGTCGGGCAGGCCGAGGTCGACACGCGGGGCGTCGCTCCACATGCTCTCCAGGTCGTAGTGGCGACGGACCGGGTGATAGAACACGTGGACGAGGAAGTCGTCGTAGTCGAGCAGGGCCCACAGGTTGAGGTCGAGGCCGTCGACCCCCAAGAGGTTGGGGGCGTCGTCGCCCTCGAGCTTGTCGGCGAGTTTGGCTGTGGCCTCTCGGATACCCTCGACCACCCCCCGGACCTGGCGGTCGGAGCGGGCGGAGAGCAGCAGCGCCCAGTCGGTGTAGCCGGCGATCTCCGTCAGCCGCAGTACGACTGGGACCCTCGCTCCACGCTCGATCGCGGCCTCCAGCGCGCCGTTTAGGGCGGGGGGCAGATCGGCGCGCGTCCATTTACGCTCTTCCGGCACCGGGGGGCTATAGCGGGCCGACTACGGGGCGGCAAGCCCATCGAGCAAACGCTGGCGCAGGAGCTGGGGTCGATCGCGCTCAGGGACCGGCAGGGACTCGCTCGGCGGGGCGATGCTGGGGGCCTGAGCCAGGGGCAGGACCTCGCCCTCGAGCCTCGCGCGTCCGCGCATGGGCCGATCTGCGCCGTCCCGAAAGCGCCACTGGAGCTCGATATCCACCGCTAGCCACAGGCCCGTGGCCGCGTCGAGGATGAGCTCCGCCCGAGTCAGCTCGACCGTGGCGTCGCGCCGCCACGGGACCAGACCCTCGACCACCCGATCCATGTGTGGGACATCGCTCGGGCGCAGGCTCACACGCAGGGCCCTCCGTCCCTGGTGTTCGACACCCTCGACCCGGTCGATGTCCGCGGCTGGTCCGGCCAGCTCGACCAGGTCGAGGGCGGCGCGCTGGGCATCGTCGAGCCACACCTGCCACAGGTCGCTCTCGAGTGGGCGGGCGTACCAGCCCGCGCCGTCGAGGGCGGCCCAGGCTCGCTCGTCGATGACGGTGAGCTCGCGCTGGCTGCGAGCTTCGAGACCGGCGGCCTCGGGGCTCAGGTCCTCGGTCGCTTGGGAGAGCTGAAATTGGGGGGGCGCCCCGGGCTCCGCCGCCCAGGTCAGCGCCAGGGTGTCGCGCACGGAAAAGCGCTCGAGCACGGGTTCGTTCACGTCGACGGGGGGCAGCAGGGCCGAGTCGGAGAGCGCGCTCGGGCCTACGCTGATCTCGGCGCTGTAGCGCAGGGTGTGGGGTCCGAGCCGGGTGCGGGCCGAGGCGTGGGGTTGAGCGAGCAGGTCCGTGAGTCCCCCCCAGTCAGGGGTCTCGGCGAAGGCCTCGGCGCGCTCGCGGGCGCCGTCGCTCGAGCTCTTGTCGGTCTCGAGCTGGGCGAAGGGGTCGTCCGGGGTTCCGCGTTGTCCGCAGGCCGGGGTCAGGACCAGGACCGCGCAGGCGAGGGAACCGGCCAGCCCGCTCGGGGCTCGCCGTCGCCTCGGCCCCGAGCGCGGTGCTGAACCCTGTCCCGACTTCGACTCCGGCCCCAGTTTGGGCGTCGCGAGGCCGCGCCAGGATCGCCCGCAGTGCGGATCGCAGTCGCCACACGAAGGGCGAGCCAAACGGGGCGAGCGGCACATGGGCGCGCGAGCATAGCGGCTCCCCGGGGGCGAGGCGAACTGGCAATTTGGCGAACGAAAGGCCCGACAATGGCATTTTGGCGGGGTTCTACCGCCGCCGACGAAGGCCCGAGACGTGGGCACGGCTGCCTCGCTCGTGTCACACTGCGCGGGTGTTGGCAGCCGCCCCCGCCGTCCTCCCCGTCGCGGTCGATCCGACGGTGATCGAGATCCTGCTCAGCCCGGCGCTGCGCGTGGCCGCGTTCCTGTGGGGCACGCTGTGGGGGTCCTTCGCCAACGTCGTCATCTATCGTGTGCCCCTGGGCGAGTCGGTGATCAGCCCGCGCTCGCGCTGCCCGGGCTGCGAGACGGCCATCGCCTGGTACGACAACATCCCGGTGCTCTCGTACCTGCTGTTGCGCGGTCGCTGTCGCCACTGTGGGGAGTCCTTCGCCCTGCGCTACCTGTTGGTGGAGCTGATCGGTGGGCTGTTGAGCTTCGCCCTGTTCATGCTCTACGTGATCACCCCGCTGCTCGAGGGCGGCGGGCTCGACGGGCTGATCACCTGGCAGCTGTGGTTCTTCTTCTCGCTCTCGCTGGTGGTCGTCACGTTCACGGACCTCGACGTCTGGATCATCCCCAACGAGGTCGTTCTGCCCATGGCGGGGGTGGGCCTGCTGGTCGCGGTGTGGCGCCCGGAGCTGTTGGGGGTCGAGACGATCCCCGCGGTCGTGGCGGGGGTGGCCGGGCTCGGTCTGGTAGTCGGGATCCGGTGGCTGTATCTGAAGTTGAGGGACATCGAAGCCATGGGCCTGGGCGACGGCAAGCTCCTGCTCATGGTCGGTTTTTTCGGTGGTCCCACGGCGCTGGCGTGGACCCTGGGCGCCGGGGCGCTGCAGGGCCTCCTGGTCTCGGTTCCCCTGCTCCTCAGCGGGCGCAATCTGGCCAATACGGAGCTCGAGGAGGTCCACGGAGACGACCCGGAGCTCGGCGAGGAGGACCCCGATGCGGGCGTCATGGGTCGGCGCGTGCCCTTTGGACCGTTCTTGGCTCTCGCCGCGCTCGAGTTTGTGCTCTTGCGTCGGGAGATAGACGGGCTGTTCGCCTGGCTCGCGGGAGTCTGAGCTTCGCGCACGGCCCCGACCTGGGTCGCTCTCTCGCGTGAAGGCTTGGGCCGTGGAAGGGCCGAACGCAAGCTTTTCGGCGGCGCATCACGGCATCGAGGGTCCCTCCGGGTCATGATCTTCAGCATGGCGACGACCCGAGACGGCCGACAGCCCGAGCCCCCCCCGAATCGGGAGCAGCGACTGCGCGCTCCGCCTCCGCGCCGACCGATGTCGCCGCGTGAGCCCGAGGGCGGGACCAGCGGGAGCGGGGCCAGCGTGGTCGAGTTCGACCTGGTCTGAGCCGAGTTCTCGGTTGGGGGCAGGCGCGGTAGACTCGCGCCGCGATGGCCGAGATCAACCTCGACAAGATAAAAGAGCTGCGCGGACAGGTGGGCGACATCGCCCAGTATATCTGGGTGGGGGCAGCGAGCCTCATCGTGTTGGCCATGATGTTCATGTCCTTCACGACCATCGAGCCTGGTGAGGTGGCGGTGCGGGTCAACAACGTGACGGGTTCTGCAACGGCGATCACACAGCCCGGTTGGGTGTTTCGCCTGCCGATGGGGATCCACTCGCTGCACGTTTTGGATGTCAGCCCTCAGACCTTTCAGATGAAGGGCGACTCCAGCACCGACGACCTGCATGTGGAGAGGTTGACCGTGCGCGCGAGCGACGGGGCCAACTTCCACTTTGAAGACACGACCTTGATCTTCCAGGTCCTCGGCGGAGACGCGGTCACCGTGTCCCGCAACGCGGGCCACGAGTACGCCTTTCGGGCGTGGATCAAGCCCTACGCCCGGGCGATCCTGCGCGACGAGTTCGGGCGCGAGTCCACGATCACCGTCTCGGATCCCTCGAACTACGGTGCGGCGGCGAACCGGGCCCAGGACCGACTCAACGAGTTTCTCGAGCCCCACGGCATCAAGGTCACGCAGATGGTGACCCCGCGGCCCAAGTTCAACGCCGACTACGAGCAGCTCATCGAGGAGCGCAACAGCCTGCGCAACGAGCTCGAGGTCATCCGCTCGAATCTGGAGCGGGCCGAGACCGACCGGGAGCGAAAGCTCTCCGAGGTCGACCGGGACGAGAACAAGAAGATCCAGGAGCGCCGGGCCGAGCTCGAGTCCGACCTCGCCACGGCGGTCGCCGATCGGGAGAAGACCATTCGGGCCGCAGACACCTACCAGATCGAGAAGATCGGCAAGGGACAGGCCAAGCTCGCGGCCGCGAAGCGAAAGGCCGAGGAGCTCAAGGGTCAGCTCGACGCCAACTACCGCGCCAAGAAGGCGGAGATCGAGGCCTTCCGCACTCAGCCGGTGGAGCGGGTCATGGAGCGGCTCGGGGAGACCCTCAAGGGGGTCACGATCCATATCGAACCTTGGGCCAACGACGCCAACCCTTCGAAGATCGACATCACCCAATAGGAGCCCACCATGGAACGCATCAGCAATATTTGTAAGTGGTTCGTGATCGTGTTTGCGGGCCTGATGGTCCTGCGTGGAGCCCTCGTCGGCAGCGTGGAGATCGGAGAGGTCGGTGTGCGCCGCAGTAATATCGGCGGCGTGGTGGCCAAAGATCTCGAACCGGGCTGGCGCCTGGAGATCCTCGGGTTGCACAAGATCATCGATCTCCCGAGCACCTATCAGTTCCTCGGCTTCCTCAAGCAAGACGCGCTGGAGATCCGCACCAAGGACAACAACATCGTGACCTTGGACATCTCGGTGCCCTACCGGATCAAGCCGGGGGAGGCCTGGGAGATCGTGAGCGCGGGCAACCACGTCAAGGACGGGGAGAGCTATCGCTATCAGCGCTTGACCCGAGAGACCACCGTGGGCGTGCTGCGTGAGCATCTGGCGGCCCTGCAGAGCAGCGATTTCTATGACACGGATCGCCGCAATGTCGTGGCCGCGACCGCGCTCGAGAGGCTCAACGAGGAGCTCGGGGCGCTGCATGTCGAGGCCAATACGATCTTGATTCGGGCGGTCTATTTCCGGGGCGAGTACGAGAAGCAGCTGTTGCAGATCCAGCTCAACGCCCAGAACAAGCTGCTCGACGGGGCCCGCAAGGGGGTCGCGGACAAGCAGCAGACGCTGGACAACTTCCAACAAAAGACCCGAGCCCTGGCCTCTGCGCGGGAGCAAAAGTGGGTCGCGAGCCTGGCTCGCATCGACCGCGCCTACCAAGTCGGCTTCTTGCGTGTCAATCCCGCCGACGCGCTCGCGGATGTGGCGGTGCCGGACTCGGGTCTGGTCGACCCGAGTCCTGTGAATCCGGACGCAGAGAACCCGGACGCAGAGAATCCGGACGCAGAAGACCCTGCGGGGTCCGGCCCGCTCGCGGGTCTGAGTCTCGAGGAGTTGGCTGAACTCGAGGCTCTGGCTGCCGAGTCGGCGGCGGCCCTCGAGCCTGGGGCCGCACGTCGGCGTCTCGAGACGCTGTCCGCTGCGCAACGCTCGGCCCTGCAGATGGTCGCTTCGGTGGCCCTGGGTGGGGAGCCCGAGGGGTACGGTGACAACTACCTGCTCGGGATCAAGAATATCGAGGCCGAGACTCTGGCCTACGACAAGAGCGTGCGTGCGGGAGCGGACGGCGTATCGGCGCGGCTCGGGGCCGAGGGCGACGCGCTGGTTGCAGAGGTCATGGGCGGCTACGAGGGCCGGGTGAACTCGCTGTTGAACTCGCCGGCTGGTCGGGCCTTTGTCGCGTGGCAGGCAGCGGCCAACGTGACCTTCGCCTCGGACCTCACCTTCCAGAGCACAGATGGGGTCCCGTCCGTGTTGCGGCTGCGGGAGTTCGCAGAGGCGTTCATGGGCGAGTGACGAGCGCTCGTCGGGTCGAAGCGCTGAACTCCGGGTGAACCCCGAGCTCAATCGCAGGATTGGATGGCCGTCGAGCTCTGTGCGGCGTTGATACACGCCAGCTTCGGGCCGCGCTCGCCGGGGCCGACATCCTCGAGCAGCCCAACCACGCAATCGTCGAGGATGGTTTGGAAGGTCTCGATGCTCTCGATGTCGACCGGCTGGTCCTCGCCGAGCCGGTCGACGGTGGCCAGCGCCATGATGTGCATGCAGGCCTGGGAAGCCTCGGGCTCGCCGTCCACGGGCGAGAGCAGGAGCGCGTTGTGTTCGCGGCAGGCCTGGACGGCCTCGCCTGTGTCCGCTTCGTGCAGGCAGGTCGCCAGTTCGCGCCACGCGTCGGGGCGGCGAAATACGAGGTCGATGCGGAGGCCGGCGCGACAGCGCAGCTCGGCCCTGTAGCTGGAGTTGGAGCCGGCGTCATGCGGCGACGCGCCAGGGATCGCGCCGAGGTGCTGGCACAGGGCGATGATCTCCGGGGCGTGGCGGATGCGATCGGGATCGATCTGGGGTTGGGGTGTCGTCGGGCCCGAGCGTGGCGGGGGCTCCCACGCGGTGGGGGCCGGGCGCGGGTTGGGGTCGGGGCTGTAGCCGGCGGCCATGGCCGCCGCGACCTGTGGGTGGGGGCCGTAGCCCAGGGTCTGGGGGTCGTCGGTACCCGAGATCGGTCGACACGCGCCGAGGGTGATCAGGGGGAAGAGCGCGGCGAGAGCGATGGAAAGCGTGGCGTAGGCGCGGTCCAAATGGGCGGCATCACGGACGAGCACGGGCGTGAGTGTAGCGATATTCGGGCAGCGCGCGACTCGCCCAGGCCGCCGCGGGGGCTGCACGAAAGCCGACCTGTCTGAATCCTCGTCCGAGCGGTCTGAATCCTGGTCCGGGCGTCGTTTCGCGCCCGACAGCCGATCCCGGCGTGGCCATGGGGGGGCGCCGATCCCCCGTCTGGGCGTGGCTGGTTCGGAGTTGGGTTGTTATGGTCCGCGCCCCTCGGTCGAGCACCATGGCGCGGATCATCTACGCACTGACCTCTCAAGGGCGGGGCCACAGCTCACGGGTCACGGCGATGGCGGAGGCCCTCGAGGCCCGGGGGCACACGCTCCTGTTCTGTGCTGGAGGCGGGGCGGGGCGGCTCCTCTCCGAGGCCGGGCGCGAGGTCGTGTCGGTGCCGGTCCTGCGCCACGCGATTCACAACAACAAGATTCGCCTGGGTCGGAGCCTGGTGAAGATGGCGAATACGAAGATCCGGGCGGTGGGCACGATCGGCCGGCTGGTCGAGCAGTTCTCGGCCTTCGAACCGGACTTGCTGATCACCGACTTCGAGAGCTTCTCGGTGCGCGCGGCCGGCCGCATGGGGCTGCCGGTGATGTGTTTCAACCATCAGCACGTGTTGACCCACACCGCCTACGAGGTCCCGCGTCGGCACGCCTGGGAGGCCTGGGTCGCGCGCCTGGTGATCGGCACGATGACGCCTCGGCGGGCGGTCCACTTTTTGGTCAGCTCGTTCTTCTACCCGCCCCTGCGCGACCCTTCACACACGACCTTGGTGGCGCCGATCCTGCGCCGAGCCGTGCGTGAGATCGAAGCCAGCGACGCGGGCCACGTGCTCGTCTATCACAACGATCCGACCGGTATCGAGGGTTTCATGGAGGCCCTGGGCACACTCTCCGACGTCCAGTTCAAGGTCTACAACTTCGGATCCGGGACGGCCTCGAGCCCGGCGAACATCTGTTTCAAGCAGCCGGAGATCGAGGGCTTCCTGGCCGACCTGGCGAGCGCGAAGGCGGTGGTCTCGACGGCCGGGTTCACGCTCCTGTCCGAGGCCCTGTATCTGGGGAAGCCGCTGTTGGCCATGCCCAACGGCGGGAGCTTCGAGCAGTGTCTCAACGCCCTGTACCTCGAGCGCGACGGCCTGGGCGAGGCCTGCATCGACGGCCCACCCACGGCCGAGCGTCTGCGGGCCTTCCTCGAGCGGGCGCCGGGCTACGCGGGCAAGCGGAGCGCGGAGCGCTGTGGCAACGACGACGCCGTGGCCTGCATCGAAGAGGTCCTGGCGAAGATCCTGTCGTCGGCCTGACTCTCGTCGACCGAGGGGCCCGATACGGCCCGGTGGAGGAGGCGAACTCGGGACCGGTGGTCGTGGAGTCGGGGTGTAGGATGGGCCTCGACGTGTGTATGTCCGAGCCTGATCGACCGGAGCGCAGGGCGGTGTGGGGGATGGCATGGATACTCTCGGGCTCGGCCTGCGCCCCTGTGTCGGCCGCGTTGGAGCCGGCCCCGGCAGCGATTTCGACGCCGGACCCCGAGCCTGAACCAGGGCCCGAGCGGGGGTCCACGGGAGCGGAGACGATGGCCTGTGAGGCCCGCCTCGAGGCTGGTCGGGTGTTGGTCGAGGGTCGGCCCACGGGGCTCGGATCCGAGGATGGTCAGGCGCTGCGGCTGCGGGCCTATCCCTGGTTCGAGGGCTCGATCCTGCTCGGGGTCGGGAGCCTGTACCCGTGGTTGAGCTGGGAGCGGGGTGGGGTCGAGGCCGATACGCTGTGGCGAGTTTTTTGTGATGCGCCGGGCCAGCCGGAGCTGTTCTTGCGGGTGGAGGGCGCGAACTTCGGCTGGTCGGAGCGCAGCGCCGACGGTCGGAGTCTCTACTTCACGCTCGTCGCCGCGGGGGTCCAGCGTTACGACTTCGGGCGCGGGGACTTTGGGCCGCTCGGGCTGCAGCGCGACATCGATCAATGTTGGATGGCCGAGCCGCAGGACCCATCGGTCCGGGCCGAAGAGGTCGTGGCGGGGTGGGTGCGAGAGGATGAGCTGCTGGTCTATTCGGGGGGCCCCTGTGGGTTCGAGGCGAGCTGGGAGGGGGTCGCCGAGGTGTTCGAGCTCTCGCCCGTGTGCGAGATCGAGGCCCGCAGGCCCCTGGCCCATGTCGGGAGTGTGGCCGCGGGTGCGGGCGGGGTCGCCTGGGCGAGCGACGGCGGTCTGTGCAGCGAGGGGGTGACGGCAGTGCACGCGGGCTCGCCCGGGCTGTGGCGGTCTGTGGATCAGGGCCAGCGCTGGTCCCTGGTCGAGATCCCGGGTCTCGGGACCAGGGCGATCGACGCGGTCTGGGCGGCCCTCGACGCGCCCGAGCGACTGCTCGCTCGCTCCGAGTGTTGTTTTGAAGACGCGGCCGACTACTGCCTGGGTGGAAAACTGTTTTACAGTGAGGACAGCGGGGAGCGATGGACCGCCCTGAACCCCGCGGTCGCGGTCGCGGGGGTGGATCCGAACGACCCTTGGGCGCTCGGCCCTCTCGTCGGTGTGCGCTTGGGTCCGAAGGGGGAGATCATCGAGGCCGAGACCTGCAGCATCGAGGGGGGCTTCGCACTGCGCAGCGACGACGGTGGGCGACACTGGCGAGCGCAGCCCTCGAGTGTCTGCGAGCGGCGTGGGGCGGCCGGTGATGGCGCCCTCCAGCGGGTGCGTGTGGGGGCGTGGATCCTCGAGGCGAGCCCGGACGGAGTGGTGCGCCGGTCGGCCTCGAATCCCGAGGCGGCTGGTGTCAGCGTGCATCTCGATCGCGCCCAGCCCTGACTCGGCCAGCGGTACACGACCAACTGAAACCAGCTGGCGGGTGTCACTGTGTGCGGGAGTCCGAGAGCCATCCGATGGGCACCCTGCGCCGAGCCAGCCAGTACCCGCGTGGGAATCGGGGTCGTGTCGGATCACGCCGGATCATGCCGGCTCCACCGGTGGAGCCGGCCGCGAGGTGGGTCTGCCGCGATCACCGTGGCTACGAATGGTGGTCCCCGACGTCGACCAGCGTGGTATCTTGATACCTACGATCGAGGCGATCCGTCGGCGGCCATAGCAGGTTTCGGTGGCCGACTCGGTGGCGAACTCGGTGGTGAAATCGATGCAAAAATCGAAGCAAAACAAGCGGATCATTCGACCCGTTCCCCTGGCTATCGGCTACGCCCTGGGCAAGCTCAAGCCCCTGCATCCACTGCTCCCAGACTCGGTGCGCTACCGGCTGCCGCTGAGTTGGAACGCCGAGATGATCGGCTCTTTTCTCCGTCATGGGCTCGGGCGTGTGTATATCGACGTTGCGTGTGAGCTCGACCTGCCGAGCTCATTTGCGCCTCGGGCCCAGGTCGAGGGTGAACTCGGCCTCGACGAGGCGGCCATTCGACAGTTTTGGGAGGACGGTTACCTCGGGCCTTTCGACGTCCTGCCCCAAGCCGAGATGAACGCCCGGGCCGACCAGCTGTGGAAGTTGTGGGATGTGCCCTCGACCACCTATCCCCCGGGGACCTACGAGTTCATCGGTGACCGCAGCGCAGCGGCCAGCGGCGAGATGAGCAACGAGGAGTACGCCACCCGAGGTCTCAACGCCCGGGACAAGCACCTCCAAGACCAGGATCTGCTCGACCTCTACGCCCACCCTGCGATCGTCGAGAGGGTCGCCCAGCTGCTCGGGCCGGACCTGTTGATGTGGCGCAGCCAGTTCTTTCCCAAGTACCCGAAGATGGGCGGCACGGGGTGGCATCAGGCCTCGTCCTACCTCAACGAATCGATGCGGGTAGCGACCCTGAACCCGCCCGACCTGCGCAGCTTGTTTCAGCTCACCGCTTGGATCGCGGTCACCGACTCGACCCGCGACAACGGCTGCCTGCGCTTTGTTCGGGGCTCACACCGAAGGATCGAGCCCATGACGGTGGAGGAGTTCGACCCGCTCAAACACGCGGACAACAAGTCCGACCGCTTCGGCACTCGGATCTTGCGTACCCACAAAGAGATCGACGCCTCCGCGGTCGTCGACATCGAGATGAAGGCCGGCCAGGCCGTGATCTTCAGCGAGCGCCTGCTGCATGGCGCCCACGAGAACTCGACCGAGGACGAGAGCCGCCTGGGGATGTCGGGTCGCTACATTCGGCCCGAAGTGGGGATCCACAACCCCTGGGTGCTCGGTGACGGCGGGCTCGACATTGCGTACCTGCGGGTTCGGGGGCTGGAGCTCGATCGTTGGCGGGCGGTCCAGGTCCGAGGCACCGACCGGGCTCGGGTCAATGGTGATCGGGTGGTGCCCTATCGCGGCCGTTATGCCCAATCTGCTGATCAGGAATGACCAGCCCTGATCAGGGATGATCAGGGATGATCAGGGATGATCAGCCCTGACCAGCCCTGGTCAGCGTAGACACTGGCGCAGCGAGGCGATCAGCGAGTGTTGAATATTGGCACCCGAGACGAAGCTCGGGTCATCGCGCAGCGCGACCCGGAGCTTCGGTAGGTTGTACCAGGGGACGCTCGGGTACCAGTGGTGTTCGAGGTGATACCCGATGTTGTGGGGCAGGATGAAGAACCTGCCGAGGGGGCCCGGCGAGGTGCTGCGGGTGAGCTCGAAGCCCGGCTGTAGACTGATGCGCCCGCTGTGTTCGCAGATCAGGCGGGTGTATTGGGCGACCATGTGCCAGGTGCAATAGGGCAGCACCCACAGCGTCAGGAACTCGACCCAGGCGCCGAGCGCATGGATGGCCCAGGCGGAGAGCCCGTAGAAGGCCGCGCGAGCGATCAGTTCGGACGCGGGTCGGCGGACCACAAAGGGAGCGATGAGCCCGCGGACGATCCACAGCGCGCCGGTCAGCAGGGCGGCCCGTCGGAGGATCGTGGCTGCGAGGCCGAGCCGCGATTTGGGGTAGGTCCACTCCGGACGCAGCTCACCGTCGGCGGCGTGGGTCCGCCACGCGCGGCGGTTTCCGTCGCCGGGCTCGGCGAGGAAGCGGTGGTGGGGAGCGTGGACGATCCTGAATACGCGCACCGAGAGGAACACGGGCCACGCAGCGAGCAGCTCGGCGACCCAGTCGTTGAGGCCCCGGTCGGCGAGGAAACGAAAGTGGACGGCGTCGTGGGTGACGACGGTCAGGGCGTGTTGGCGCCCACCGATGACGATCACCGCGAGCGCGGTCGCAGGCAGCCAGTCGAGGTAGAGGGCAAAGCCGATCGCTGCGGCGATCACCAGCCAATCGCCAAGCAGGGCCGAGAGGGCCCGAGTTCGGTCGATGCGCGAGAGGATCCGCAGCCGGTCGACGGCCAGCTGCACAGGGATCTTGGCCACGGGCTGATGGGGGTGAGGGTCGCTGTCTTCACTCATGGGGATCTGTCTGAGTGGCCGGTGAGGCTCGCTGTCTTCACTCATCGTTGGAACCTCGTGCGGTAGTCGGCGAAGGCCTCGGCGATCTGGTCTCGGTGTTGACCGAAGTCGGAGGCGGCGTAGGGGTTTGGGCCGTGTTTGCGCTGCGGGTTGTCGGCGATGAACTGGGTGAGGCGCGCGCGGTAGGCCGGGTCGAAGTCGAGGCCGAAGTGGTCGTGGATCGCCTCGACGACCGTGAAGGGGTCGGCGACGAGCTCCCGGTAGTCGACGTCGAACACGCGGCCGGGCTCGAGGCGGGGGCGGGCGTCGGCGCTGCGCCGGACCAGGGTTTGGAGCCAGCGTGTGTTGAGCTCGACGGTCCGCTCACGGTCGACCCGCGCGGACAGGACGGCCTGAAAGGTGGTGGTCAGCTTGTGAAAGCTGGGGACGATCTCGACGGGGTCACGGTGGGTCTGGACGACCATGGCGCCCGGGAGGACACCCAGCAGGCTCTCGAGGTGTCCGGCGTGAAAGGGATCCTTGAGCACCAGGCGGCGACCGGGTTCGGCCAGGGCGTCGAGCAGGGCCCGATACTCGCGATAGGGGAGCTCGGCGTCGGCGTCGATGTACCACTCGAGGTAGCGGTAGACGGGGACCTGCCAAAACAGGGACGACCAAAACGCGACCTTGAACAGGTGCCCGCACTCGTCGGGGAGCTCGGCGCGCATGAGGTGTTGGGCGTCGACGCTCTCGGGCAGGAGCTCGGCGATGCGTCGGTCCCGGGCCTGGGCGAGGGCCAGGCGTGGATCTGGAGCGCCGGGGCCGAGGTGGGGCGAGTTGGTCCGGGGGATCGGCTCGCGCAGCTCCCAAAGCGGGAGCGGGCGGGCGTCGCTGCGGATCGCCAACATGCGGTGCAGGAAGGTGGTCCCCGAGCGCGGGAGGCCGCAGACGAGCAGGGGAGGGGTGAGGGAGACGGGTGCACGCTGCCGGCTCTGGGCCAGCCGTCGACTCAGGCGCAGGCGGGTGACCAGCAGCTCGATCACCAGCGCGCGCATGTGTAGGCGCCCGAGCATGTGCAAGTCGGCGTCGGCCTCGAGGGACTCGACCAGGGTCTCGAGGCCGACCCGAAACCGGGGATCGCCGAAGTCGTCGTGGCCCTCGCTGCGGCTGGCGGCGCGCTCGAGCTCGGCGGGATCCAGGCGCCCCGCGGGCACGCCGAGGGCCCGGGCCGCCGCGCCGACTCCGTTGACCACCGAGGCCGCCACACGAAACAAGCTCACGACCCGGGCTCCCCGAACAGGCCGGCGCGGCGCATGAAGTCGATGTCGAGGAGCAGCTGGTCGACGACATCGGGGGCCGTCCAGCCCGGGTCGGCGGCGCGGGTGTTGTCGGCCGAGAGCCGGGCTTCGTCGACCCGCGGGGGCGCGCTGTCTCCGAACAGGCCGGCGAGGGCGGCGAGCGGGCTGTGGGGAGCGGAGAGGACGGCCTGGCGCCAGGTCTTCCAGGGCAGGAACTCGTAGCTGTGGCCGGCGGAAGCCAGGGCGTCGTGGAGCGCGGCGATCGACAGGGGCTCACGGTGGGCGAGGTTGTAGGCGCGCCCGCAGGCGTCGGGGGTCCGCGAGATCCGGACCAGGGCCGCGGCGACGTGGTCGACGGGCGTGACCTCGAGGCAGATATCGACGTCGGGGAGGGCGGCCACCTGGGCGCAGCTGCGGAGGATCCGACACAGGAGGTCGTCCGGGTTGACCTGTCCCGAGTGCGACTGCCCCCCGATTCGACCAGGTCGGTAGACGGCGGTCTCGAGGCCGTGCTCCCGGGCCGCGATCACCAGCTGTTCGGCAGCCCACTTGCTCTGTTGGTAGGCCAGCCCGTCCCTCGGTTGACGGACGGGGGCATCCTCGGGGATCGCTGCGTCGCCCGGGTAGGCCCCGGGGCTGAACACTCCCTTGGTCGAGACGAAGTGCAAAGGCTTGCCCCGCCCTGCCGCGGCCAGCCGCAGGAGCGCGCGGGTGCCCTCGACGTTGGGCCCGCGCAGGGCGGCGTAGGGCAGGCCAAAGTGGACCTGGGCGCCGTTGTGATAGATGGCGGAGGTCGAGCGGGCGAGCGTGTCCCAGCGCTCGGGTGTGAGGCCGAGCTCGGGAGCGGCGAGGTCGGAGACCTCGCCTCGGATGCGTTCGTGCCACTGTTCTCGCCACAGGCCGTAGTGGATCATCGCCGCGCGCACACGCTCGGTCGCCGCGGCCGGAGTCGACGCTCGGACCAGGCAGCGCAGGGGCTGGTCGGTCTGGGCGAGCAGCTCGGCCGCGAGGTGGACACCCAAAAAACCGGTCGCGCCGGTCAGGAGCAGCTCATCGTCGAGACTCGTAGAGCAGCGCGGCGCGACCTCGAGGGGGAGGGCCGAGCGCGCGTCGGCAGCGGGGTCGCTGGGATCGACGAAGTTCTGGCCCTGGGTCTCGACCGGGGTCGAGTAGCCGAGGCTGCGCGCGAGGCTGGCGGTCGCCGGGTCCAGGCGCCACGGCGACCGGGTGTCTCGCCAGCGCTCGGCGAGGCGAGGATCGATGCGCGTGCGCGAGCCGAAGTTGGGATCGCCGATGAAGCCGATCGCCCGCTGCTCCCCGCCGACCATGCGCTCTCCGGCGAAGGGGTCGAGGGTGGCGGGATCGAAGGGGAGCTCGAGGAAGGCGCACAGCCGGGTCAGGGTGCGCTCGGGTTCGGTGACCAGATCTTCGAAGGCGAGCCGGTGGCAGCGGGGGCCGAGCGTGGTCTGGAGCTGCTCGAGGTTGGTGTAGGCCCGCTCCCAGACGGCCTCGGCAAAGAGCTCGGGATCCCGCTCGCCGGCGTCGAAGAGCTGCCCCATGCGCAGACGCGCGAACGACTCGATCATCGCGTAGGGGTGGCGGGTGAGGACGATGTACCGGGGCTCGTCGAAGACGGCCTCGGCGCGGGCCAGGGCGCGGGGTTCGAGGGCGTGGCTGGGGGACTTGTCGACCAGCAGGCGCGGACCGGCGAGGGCCTGGAGGGCCGCGTAGACATCGGCCGTGGGTCGGGCTTCGTCGACCCAGGTTTGGATCTGTGTGCTGGCGGCCTCGGCCTCGAGGCCGAGGCCGATCAGGGCCTGGACCAGGCCGAGGTGCATCATCCTCGGGGCCAGGGCGCGGTGCCACGAGGCCATGTCGCCGTGGTCGAGGAGGTGGAGCTCGGGCGGGGCGAACAGGCCTGGATGTCCGGCGAGCATCGCCCGCAGCAGGGTCGAGCCACAGCGGGGGGCGCTGAGCACAAACACGGCGCTGGGCAGTCGGAGTGTGGGCTGGGGGTGCGCCGGGCCGGCACCGTGGGCCGCGATGTGGCGGCGCGCGGCGGCCCGCTCGGCCGGGGGCGCGACCTTGGGTTCAGCGTCGGCCGCGTGTCGGCGCCCGAGCTGAGCCGCGAGCAGATCGGCGAGCGCGGCGAGTGAGTGGGCCCCGAGCAGCTCCTCGGGGTAGACCTGGAGATCGAGCTCGCGCTGGATGGTCTGGATGGCCTCGACGATAGCGACCGAGTCGAGGCCGAGCTCGACGAGGGGCCGGTCCGCGGGGAGCTCCCCGCCCAAGATCGCGCCCAGGCGCTCGCTCAGCCAGCGCTCGAGATGGTCGCGCCGTCGCGGGAGCGGGGCAGCCAGCAGCTCGACGAGCAGGGTGCTGGGGGATGGTTCTCGGGATGCTCCGGACCGGGGTACCAGGGGGAGGTCGGCCAGCCGTCGGCGCGCGCTCGGGTGGGGGGGCAGACTGACCCGGGGCCCGCGGTCGTGAACCCGATCCCAGCGCGGGTCGAAACCACGCACCACCAACGCCGCGAGTGTGTCGAGGGCATCGGGGCTGGCGAGGTCGATGCGATGGGCGGGCGCCCTGGCCTGAGCTGGAGCCTGAGCTGGAGCCTGGTCGGGTCCCCGCGCCGCGAGGGCGTCCTCGACCGAGAGGGAGCCGTCGCAGAGCGCGAGGACCCAGCTGGCGCCCCGGCCTTCGACGCGCCGCAGACGTAGACCCAGGGCCCGCCATCCGAGCAGGGCGGCCGCCTCGAGGATCCGGGCGAGGGGCGCGTGGGGATCGAGGGCGGTCCGGGGCGTCGCTCCCAAGACCGCTGCGGCGCGCTCGACCAGGGCGTGGGCGGCGGGAGCACGCGCGAGCACAGGGGCGAGGTGCACAGGTCCGGCGCCGCAGCCCGCCGCCATGTCGAGGGCGGCCCCCTCGACCTGTCCGAGGTGGAGGGTGAGCGCTCCCTGGTCACCGCGCAGGCCCGCGGCCGCGCCGTCGAGATCCGTGCAGGTGAAGGCCAGGCGATGTTCGTGGAGGCGGACAGCGGCGCAGCCACGGGCGAGGTCGGCGAGGGCGGTCTCGGGATGTGTGATGAGCTGCGCTGCCAGGGCGGCGCGGCGCTGCTCGAGGGCCGCGCTGGTCCGGGCCGAGAGCACGATCAACTGGGGGGCGGGCGTGCCCTGGGACTCGGGGCGAGCAGGGCGTGGGGGGGCGGCCTCGAGCACGAGGTGGGCGTTGGTCCCTCCAAACCCGAACCCGCTGACACCTGCGATCCGCGGGCGCGCTTCGGGCCAGGCCTCGAGGGTCTGGAGGACCCGGATCGGGCTCGCTCCGTCGTCGAGCGCCGGGTTGGGGCGAAGGTGGTGCAGGCTCGCCGGAAGCGCGCCGTGCTCGAGACACAGGAGCGCCTTGATCAGAGATGCGGCTCCCGACGCAGCCTCGGCGTGACCGATATTGCTCTTGACCGAGGCGATCGGGAGGTCGCCGGAGGGGCGCCCGGCGAACACGTCGGACAGGGCCCGAAGTTCGACGGCGTCCCCCTGCGGGGTCGCGCTTCCGAAGGCCTCGACGTAGGTGACGGCGCCGGGCTCGAGGTCGGCCGCGGCCAGGGCTCGGCGGATCACCTGGACCTGGGCGCGCCGGCTGGGAGCGGTCAGTCCGTTGCCTCGGCCGTTGGAGTTGACGGCGCTCCCGCGGATCAGGCCGAGGATCGGATCACCCTCACGCTGGGCGTCGCCGAGCCGGCGGAGCACGAGGGCGCCACAGCCCTCGGCGCGGACGTAGCCGTTGGCGTCGGCGTCGAAGGAGCGGCAGAGGCCGTCGGGCGCGAGCACACCCAGGCGGGTGAAGTAGACGGTCATGGCCGGGGACAGGAGCAGGTTGACCCCCGCGACCAGGGCCTGGTCACAGCTTCCGGCGCGGAGGCTCTCGCAGGCGAGGTGGGCCGCGACCAAGGTCGACGAGCAGGCGGTGTCGAGGGCCATGACCGGGCCGTGGAGACCAAACACGTAGGCGATCCGGCCGACCGCGGTGCTGAACGCGTTCCCTGTTCCCGTGTAGACCCCGATCGCCTCGGTGGCCTCGTCGCGCAGGGCTCGCTGGGCGTAGTCGTGGGTGCTGATGCCCACAAACACGCCGGTGTTCGAGCCCTCGAGTTCCGCGTCTCCAGCTCGCTCGAAGGCCTCGGCGGCGACCTCGATCAGCAGGCGCTGCTGCGGGTCCATGGCCTCGGCCTCGGCCTCGCTGATCCCGAAACGCTCGGGCTCGAAGTCGAGTGCGTCGGCGACGAATCCTCCGTGGCGGCTGTTGGTTCGGCCCAGCGCGAGGGGGTCGGGATCGTAGTAGTCGTCGAGGACCCAGCGCTCCGGCGGGACCTCGACGATCGGGTTGCGGCCGTCTCGAAGCAGGCGCCAGAAGGCCTCGGGTCCGGCGGCCCCGGGGAAGCGGCAGGCCATCCCGACGACGGCGATCGCCTCGCTGCGGGCGCGCTCGAGGGCTTCGATCTTGAGTCGGGCCTGGCGCAGAGCGGCGATCGCTCGCTGAAGATCAACCGTACCTTGGGCCATCAGAGCAGGCCCTCCAGAGCCTCGAGCTCCCGCGCGAGTTCGAGCTCGGCCTCCGAGCGAGGCAGGTCGTCGGACGGGGCGGGAGCGGGAGAAGGGGAGGAGGGAGAAGGGGAGGAGGGAGAAGGGGAGGAGGGAGAAGGGGAGGAGGGAGAAGGGGAGGAGGGAGAAGGGGCGGGGGGAGAAGAGGCGGGGGAAGAAGGGATGGGGGAAGGAGAGGGAGGCTCCGAATCCGTGCCCGCATCGAGCTTCAACAGCTCGATCAGGTGGGTAGCGAGGCGCTCGAGGGTGGGGTGGTCGAGCAGCAGGGTCTCGTCGAGGCGCCGACCCACGAGCCGCGACAGCTCGGTGTGAAGGTCGACGCTCATCAGCGAGTCGAGGCCGAGGTCGCGCAGGGGGGTGCGGGGATCGACGGCCTCGGCCCCGCTCGCTCCCATCACCCGTGCGGCCCGCTCCCGGAGCACGGCGACCAGGTGATCGAGGCGGTCTTCAGGATCCAGGCGCCCGAGGGCGTCGGTCAACGAGGGACCAGCCGCGGCGTCGCTGGCCGGGATGAGCACCGAGAGCAGGGGCGGCACCGGCCCCCCGCCGAGGCGCCGGCGAATGCGAGCGATGTCGAGGGGGGCGACGATCATCTGGCCTGTGCCCGAGCGGATCGCCCTGGCGAACCACTGCAGCCCGAGCGAGGGCTCGATCGGTTGGAGCCCCTGCTCGGCGAGGCGCCGCTGCTGCCTGGCGTCGAGTTCGGCGGCCATGCCCTCGCCGGCCCACGGTCCCCAGGCGATCGACACGCCGCTGCGGCCGGTGCTGCGTCGGTATTGTGCGAGTCCATCGAGGAAGGCGTTGGCCGCCGCATAGTTGGCCTGCCCCGCGCTGCCGAGGGTGCCCGCGATCGACGAAAACAACACGAAGGCGTCGAGGGGCAGGTCGCGGGTGGCACGGTGCAGCGCCCACGCAGCGCCGGCCTTGGGCCCGAGCACGGCCTCGAAGCGCGGCCAGGTCTGCCCCGAGAGGGGTGCATCGTCGAGCACGCCGGCCGCGTGGACGACACCGCGAAGCGGCGGCATCTGTTCGATGATCTCGGCGACCGCGGCCTCGACCTCGGCGGGCTGGGAGAGGTCCGCAGACACGACCCTGACCTGGGCGCCACCGGCTCGCAGGGCCTCGATCTGTGCGCGGCGCGGGTCGTCGAGTTCGGCGCGCGCGATCACTGCCAGGTGTCGGACGCCGTGCTCGACCAACCATTGGAGGATACGACGACCGAGGCCGCCGAAGCCCCCGGTCACGAGCCAGGTGCCGCTGGGGTCGAGCTCGACCTCGCTGGTTTTGGTGGTCAGGACGATCTTGCCGATGTGCCGGGCCTGGGCCATCGTTCGAAATCCGGCCACGACCTCGGGGATCGAAAAGCTGCGCCGGGGCAGAGGTTGGATCTCCCCGGCGACGAGCGCAGCGACGACGGCCTGCAACATGCGCTGGATCTGGTCCGGGTCGACGGCGAGCAGGTCGAAGGCCTGGTAGCGCGCGCTCGGGTGGACCTCGCGGACGCGGGCCTCGTCCCAGATCTCGGCTTTGCCCATCTCGATGAAGCGCCCGCCCTCGGCGAGCGCCGCGTAGCTATCGAGGATGAATTCGCCGGTCAGTGAATTGAGGACGACGTCGACGCCACGGCCCCCGCTCGCGCTGCGGACCTCCGGGGCCCAGCCTGGGACCCGCGAGTTGAGCACGGTCGCCACGCCGAGCTCGCGCACGGCGTCCCACTTGCCGGGGCTGGCCGTGCCGATCACCCGCGCCCCGATCCGGTGGGCGAGCTGGACCGCCGCCATGCCGACACCTCCGGCGGCCGCGTGGATCAGACAGGACTCACCCTCGCGGAGCCCGGCGAGCTCGTAGAGCCCATACCAGGCGGTCAGAAAGGTCACCGGGATGGTCGCGCCCGCGCCCGCGTCGAGGCCGGGCGGACGCCGGATCATCAGGCGGGCGTCGGTGATCACGTGGCGGGCGAAGGCGTGCTGGGCCATGCCCATCACCGGGTCGCCGACCTCGAGGGAGGTGACCCCTTCGCCGACGGCGGTGATCCGCCCCGCGAGTTCACCACCGAGGGGCCGAGCCGGGCCGGGGAGCATGCCGAGGGCGCCGAGCACATCGCGGAAGTTGAGCCCCGCCGCCTCGACCGTGACCTCGACCTCGCCGGGGCCCGGAGCAGGGCGCTCACAGGTGACCAGGTTCAGGCTGTCGAGGACGCCGGGTTGGCCCTGGCTCAGGCGCCACGAGGGACCCTCGGGAATGGACAGGACCCCATCGGCGGCGCGGGTCAACCGGGCCGCGAGCCGACGGTCACCACGCAGGGCGATCTGGTCTTCCCCGTCGCCGTGGCGCTCCCTGATCTCCCTGATCAGACTGATTTCACGAATCAGGGTCGTGACCAACTTCTCGAGCGCGGCCGGGTCGCTCGAGTCTGTGTGTGGATCGAGGTCGATCAGCCGGCAGCCGGGCACCTCCTGCTGGATGCTGCGGCCGAGGCCCCACAGGGCCGCCCCGCCGAGCGCCGACTCGTCCATCTCTTCCATCGCCGTCTCGTCCGTATTCAGGGCGCCGCGGGTGACCAGGAGCAGGGCGCAGTCGGGTCCCCGGGCTTGGGCCAGGCGCAGCGCGGGCGCCAACACAGGGCCGAGCTGGAGGGGATCTGCGACCGGCGGCGCGAACAAGATCACGCCCTTCAAACCATCGAGTTCGAGCTCAGTCTCGTCTCGGGCGAGGGACTCGGGGTCGACGCGCGAGCGCAGCACCTGCTCGCCCAGCCGCTCCGCGAAGGCCCGGGCGAGGGGATCGTCGCCGACCACCAACCACGGCCCGGGGACCTCTGCGTCGTCGGGGGCTCGGGCCCCCGACGGCGCGGAGTCCCAGCGCAGCGCGAACGCTGTGTCGCCGTCGTGACTGCGCCTGGTTTTGCGAAAGATCGAGGGATCCGCGTCGCGCAGCTCGAGGCCGGAGAGCTCGGCCAAGGCGCGGCCGTCGAGGTCCCACAGGCGCAGGTCGATGCGCTCGCCGCTTCGGGTGACGCTCGCCAGAATCTGGGTCGGGCTCGAGCGTCCGGGGGTCAGCCGGTAGCGCCCGACTTTGACCGGCAAGCTCAGGCTGCCGTCTCGGGTGTGGGAGAGGGCGCTGACAGCCTGGAGCGCCGAATCGAGGAGCACCGGGTGCAGGCCCACGCCCCAGGCGGAGACACCATCGGGGAGGGCGATCTCGGCGAGGACACCTGCCTCGCCACGGCGGATCGCTCGCAAGCCACGAAAGCGAGGGCCATAGTCGAGACCGACGGACTCGAGGGCGGCGTAGACCTCGGTGATATCGAGGACCTCGGGGTAGCGCGCCAGGTCGACCTGATTGGCCTGGTCGGCCTGGTCGCTGGCGTCGGGGTGGACGTCCAGGCTCAGGTCGACGCTCGCCCGGGCATGCACGACCCAGCGTCCCTCGGCCCCCGGTCCCGCGGAGAACACCTCGATCTCGAGCCGATCCGCACGGGTCTCGACGACCACCTGGACCCGCCGGTGTTCACCCTCCTCGAGGATCAGGGCCCGTCGGATCTCGGCGGAGCGCAGCGCGACGGTGGGTGATCCGGTGACCTCCCGGGCGCCTGCGCGCAGGAGCTCGAGCCACACGGTGGCGGGGACGACGATGCGCTCGACGACCCGATGATCGCCCAAGTATGGGGTCCGGGTCGTCGACAGGGTGGTCTCGAAGGTGTCGCGTCCGGCGACGTCGAGGCGGACCCCGAGCAGGGGGTGGTCTGCGGCGACGCCCGTGGCCAGGGAGGGGGCCTCCTCTGTCCACGCGCGCACACGCTGAAAGGCGTGGGTCGGCAGGGTCACCCGGCGCCGGCTGTAGGGCGCGTCGAAGGCCGACCAGTCGATGCTGGCGCCCCGGCAGTGGAGTCGGCACAGGCTCTCGCCGAGGACCTCCCAGTCGTCGCGCGCCGGCCTCAGCGACGGCAAAAGGGTGCAGCTGAGGCTGGCCTCGCTGCCCTGTTTGGCCGCGAGCCCGAGCAGGGTCGGCCGCGGTCCGATCTCGATCAGGGTGTCGATCCCGCGGGTCCACGCGGCCTCGAGCCCGTCGGCGAAGCGGACGGGGGCCATGACGTGATCGACCCAGTACTGGGGCCGCTGCAGGGCGGCCGGGTCGAGGGTCGGGTCGAGGCAGGAGATCAGCGGTAGGGAGGGAGCCTCGAAGCGCATCTCGCTGGCGACGACGGCGAACTGCGTGAGCATGGGTCGCATCTGTTCCGAGTGAAAGGCGTGCGAAACATCGAGACTGCGGACGTCGACTCCCTCGGCCTGCATGGCTCGGGCGAGGGCGGTCACGGCCGCCCGCTCGCCGGAGACGACGACCTGGCTGGGGCTGTTGACGGCGGCGATCGAGACCGCCGATGGGCCGGGATCGGTCGCCGCTGCGCGCTGATTGGCGATCGCGTGGACTACCGCTGCTTCGCTGGCGGCGATCGCAAACATGGCTCCCGCCCGGGGGAGCGCCTGCATGAGCGAGCCGCGAGCCGCGACCAGCTCGGCTCCGTCGGCCATGGACAGGAGCCCGGCGAAGCAGGCCGCAGCGATCTCGCCGACGCTGTGCCCGAGCACGAGCTCGGGCTCGACCCCCCACGATCGCCACAGCGAGGCCAGGGCGAGCTCGACACAAAACAGGGCCGGCTGGGCGAGGCCCGTGTCGGTCAGCGGCGCGTCGGCGTCGAAGAGCAGCGAGCGCAGCGGCCGATCGAGCAGGGGGTCGAAGTAGGT
>Ga0256845_1000654_pt1 | contig 31307 bp, 35 predicted proteins | sample RiftiametaG_FD_189101 | JGI IMG/M metagenome (GOLD analysis project Ga0256845, IMG submission 189101) | Tube worm associated microbial communities from hydrothermal vent at the East Pacific Rise, Pacific Ocean - Riftia | ecosystem: Host-associated > Annelida > Integument > Unclassified ...
CCGTGCTTGTAACTATTTTCTAACAAAGGAAGTAGTAACATAGGGTATATGGAAAATTTTTTTTCACTTATATTTTGTTCAAAAGTTACGTTTATGCTGTGTTCATATCGATATTTTTGAAATTCAATATATTTTCTTAGTAAAGAAATTTCCTTTTCTAACGGTACTTTAGACGTATTGGTGTCGTAAATAACATAGCGTAAAATATCTGATAATTGTATAATAGCATCTGTAGTTTTTTGATTGTTTTTTAACGCTAAAGAATAGATAACGTTTAAAGAATTAAATAAAAAATGTGGATTTATTTGTGCTCTTAAGGATGCTAATTGTGTTTGAATTAAAGAGTTTTCTAAGTGTAATTTTTTATTTTCTTGTTTGTTAAAATAAAACCAATCTTCAGCTAATTTTAATAAAGTAGAAATTGCTAAAATCCCACTAAAAATAAGAATCAATTTTGTGTTAGAGTGATAAGAAATAAAATAATAATCAGGAAAAACAAGGTCTATAAATGAGTTGAAAAACCATTTATTAAATTGTGTAAAAACAAGAATATTGATACTAAAAAATCCTAAAAACAAAATATAACGTTCTTTTTTTAAAAAAAATGGAATCAAAAAATATAAGTTTAAGTTTACAGGAACAATTATGGTTGTTAAAAAACTTAAGGTATAAATAACATCTATTTTTGTAGGATTGTTATTCTCTGAAAATAAAAAAAGAAAACCTACAAAAGCACAGACCCAAAAAAGGATATTAAAAACAAAAGGATTGTGTTTTTGTAGAATTAAAAAAGGACTTTTAGAACTACTCATCTATTTTTGTTAAAGTAAATTTTGTAGATGTATCCCATTTTTCAGCATCATTAGAAGCCATATATTTTTTAATAAATTTTTGTAACTCTTCAGGTTTTGCTGTGAGTAGATACGTTTGCTTTAGTGTTCCTGTTTTTTCATGTTTTATTTTTATTTTCTTTTTTTCAAAAAGTGCTGTAATTTTATCTTCATCTAACCATTTAAAACGAATATTACCATTGGTAAATACATCATATTTAACTAAAGAATGGACAGGAACAAAATGTAAATCAAGTAATTCCCTGTTTTCAATATCATTTTCATACTCTAATGGAGAAAAATCTAAAAACAATTGTTTATTAATCTTAAACGGTACTGCTAAGAAAAACATTTTTGTGTTTTTTTTAGTTCTCTCAACTATGAATGCGTGTTTGTATTTATTATAGGCTTTTAGATTGTCTTTTTTAAGAGAGTCTAAAGGTTTTCCCTCTAAAATTTCTTTTCCAAGAGAAGAAAACTTCCAAATAGCGTTACTTTTATCTTTCCATTCTCCTAAAAAATGAGTATCAGAAATAATCGTTTTTTCCGTATAAAAAGGATGTAAAGACCTTACAATGCAAGAATTAAAAATAAGTACAATCAATACTAAAATTACATTTTTTGTTTTCATAATATTCAAATTTAATGATTATGAGTACAAAAGAAAGATAGAAGTGTGTAAAAAAGAAGTTTTTTCGTTGAACTTGTGTTTTTTCTCGTTGAACAAATTTTAGGTATTTTATTTTCTTAAAGATTTTAGTATGTAGGTAGCCATAAAATAAGCCATAATTAATAAACAAAACCCTCTACGAGTATAACATAGAGAGTTTTAAAAAGAACTTTTAGGGGCTTGTTTTTTACTTTTTACAAGTATTTATTCCAAAAGGTAAATATAGTGGGCAGAATTTCACAAAACTAGTTAATAGAAACACTCCTGCTAAAACCACAAGAACAATACCTACTGTTCCTGAAATAGTTCCTGTGTAGAATAATACACTAATAATTAAAGCAATAAGGATACGAATAATGCGATCTGTGCCGCCCATATTTTTTTTCATCTTGTTATAATTTATAAGTTATGATAGGGCAAAAATAGATAGAAAAAGAACCTTATAAAGTGACTATGGTCACGGTTTATAAAACTTCGATGGAATTACTGTGTTGTTTTATTGCGTTTTCGTGTTCTAGTTTTTTCAAAACCCTACTAACAACCTCTCTTGCAGTTCCCAGTTCATTAGCAATTTGTTTATGTGTAATTTTCAAAGGGTTTTTATGGGTTAATAGCACACGTTCTTCTAAAAATAACAACAATCGTTTACCCATTTTAAAAGCTTATCAACAGGTAAAAGAAGTATTTCTGTTGCTTCTTCTGTAATGGCAAAAACCTTACTAGGTTCGTTTTTTAAACTTACCGCAAAAGACATTACACAACTTTCAGAAGGTTTTATATAATATAGTAAAAGTTCTTTTTCGTTGTATTCTGTAAACACTTTTACCAACCCTTTTATTACCACAGGAATGACTTTTACATACTGCCCTTTTCGTAAAATTTCTGTGTTTTTTTCAAAAGAATGAATGCTAGAATTTTGAGCTATTTCGGTCAATAAATCTTTCTGAAAAAAAGGTAATAAATTAGATAATTCAGTCATTTTTAATTTAGATTTTTTGTTGATAAATAGCTATTTGTTATTCTTCCCAATTCATGGTTCTTTTTACGGCTTTTTGCCATTTTTTATATAGTTTTTCTCTTTTTTCTGATGAAAAGCGAGGAGTAAATTTTGTTTCTATTTTTTTATATGATAAAATAGATTTTTGAGTCCATAAACCAACAGTAATTCCTGCTAGATATGCAGCCCCTAAAACAGTTGCTTCAGTTATTTTAGGACGTTCTACAATTGTATTTAGCATATCTGCTTGAAACTGCATTAGTAAATTATTGGCACTTGCCCCACCATCTACTTTTAGAGAAGTTAGTTTGCTTTTTGCATCATTTTGCATTGCATTAATCAAATCTTTTGTTTGATATGCTAAAGATTGTAAGGTAGCTTTAATTAAATGATTTTTCCCAGTATCTTGTGTCAACCCGAAGATAGCACCCCGCGCATACATATCCCAATAAGGAGCTCCCAAACCAGCAAAAGCAGGAACCACAATAACAGGATTTTCATTCTCTACTAATTTAGCATATTCTTCGCTTTCTTTGGCAGATTGTATCAGCTGTAATCCATCTTGTAACCATTGTATTGCTGCACCAGCAATAAAAACACTTCCCTCAAGTGCATAGTAAATTTTATGATCAATTCCCCATGCAATTGTGGTAAGTAATCCGTTTTTAGAAAACTGAATTTCTTCTCCCGTATTCATTAATAAAAAACACCCAGTTCCGTAAGTGTTTTTAGCCTCTCCTTTTTCAAAACAAGCTTGTCCAAATAAGGCAGCTTGTTGATCTCCTGCTATTCCTGTAATCGGAATTTGTACCGAATCTATTTTAAAATTTCCGAAGAAAAAAGAAGACGGTTTTACTTCTGGTAATATCGATTTTGGAATATTTAATTCTTGTAGCAGTTTTTTATCCCAACAGAGGTTTTTAATATCAAAAAGCATGGTTCTAGATGCGTTACTATAATCAGTAGCATGTATTTTTCGGTCTGTTAAATTCCAAAGTAGCCAAGTATCAATAGTACCGAAGAGTATTTCTCCTTTTTCTGCGGATGCTTTAACTCCCTCAATATTTTCTAATATCCAATGTATTTTTGTACCAGAAAAATAAGAATCAATAACCAAACCAGTGGTTTTTTTTACATGGTCTTCGAGCCCTTTTTGTTTTAGGTTTTTACAAATATTAGCTGTTCTTTTATCTTGCCAAACAATGGCGTTGTAAACAGGTTTTCCGGTGTTTTTATTCCAAAGAACAGTAGTTTCTCTTTGATTTGTAATACCGATTCCAACAATTTCTGAGGCAGAAATATTGGCCTTAGTAATTGCTTTTTTCAAAGTTGATAATTGGCTTTCTAAAATTTCTGTAGGATTGTGTTCTACCCAACTAGGTTTCGGAAAAATTTGCTCAATTTCTTGTTGTACCATAGCAACAATTTCTCCTTGCTGATTTACAACAACCGAACGAGAACTTGTGGTTCCTTGATCTAAAGCGACGATGTATTTGTTTGCCATTTTTGTATTAGAATTGAAAGTAGCAATTTACAAAAAGTTTAGCGAAACTTAATTTGAAGAAATAGTATAGCTTTAAAAGAAAACAGGTGTTATTTACAAATAACTCCTTTTTTATTCAAGGTTTTAATCATCCGTAGTTTTCCTTCTTTAATGGTATTTTTTTCAAAGAGAAATGTTTTTTCAAACAAGGTATTTCCTTCAAAAAAACTAACTTGAAAACGATTGTTTAAGACAAATAATTCAGGTTGAATAAACTCTACTTTAGCAAAGGAATTAGCAGGTAAAACATCTATTTTTTTACGCAATAGCGAAGTAGTTTTTTTCTCACTAAAACCTTGAGAGACAATCACCATCATTTCTAAATCAACAGCTTTTTTATTGATGATATACACATTCCAATCATCCGTTTTGTAAAGATCATTGTATTCATATACAATTGCCATTTCTACATCGGTAACTTTTGGAATTTGAATATCTTTTTTCATTTTAATTTGTTTGTCATTACGAATGAATTTACGACTGAAGTAATCTGTTTAAAAGATAAAAATTGCTTTGTAAACTCGCAATGACAGTTTATAGTACCGATTTAAATTGCTCTAAAAAGCGTTTGTCGTTTTCATAAAACATTCTAATATCAGGTATTTGATACAACAACATGGCAATACGTTCAATTCCCATTCCGAAGGCATAACCACTATATTTTTCTGGATCTATATTCGCGTTTTTTAACACATTAGGGTCTACCATACCACAACCCATAATTTCTAACCAACCGGTTCCTTTGGTAATTCTATAATCGGTTTCTGTTTCCAACCCCCAATAAATATCTACTTCGGCACTTGGCTCAGTAAAAGGGAAATAAGACGGACGTAATCGTATTTTAGACTTTCCGAACATCTCTTTGGTAAAATAAAGTAAGGTTTGTTTTAAATCTGCAAAAGAAACATCAGTATCTATATATAAACCTTCTACTTGATGAAAAATACAATGTGCGCGGGCAGAAATATCTTCATTTCTAAACACACGTCCAGGAGAAATAGTTCTAATTGGCGGCTCATTGTTTTCCATATATCGTACTTGTACAGAACTGGTATGTGTTCTAAGTAGTATATCAGGATTTTTATCGATAAAAAAAGTATCCTGCATATCTCTTGCGGGATGATGTTCTGGTAAATTTAATGCAGTAAAATTATGCCAATCATCTTCAATTTCTGGACCTTCAGAAACGGTAAAACCAATGCGATTAAAAACTTCAATAATTTGATTTCTTACCAAAGATATTGGGTGCCGAGAACCTAGTTCAATAGGTTCAGACGGACGAGTTAAATCTCCATAAACACCTTTTTCTTCCGTAGTACTTTCTAAAACATCGTTTAAAGAAGTAACTTTATTGGTTGCGGCGGTTTTTAAGTTGTTTAAAGCTTGTCCAAAATCTTTACGCATCGAAGCATCAACGTTTTTAAATTCCGCAAATAAATCTTTTAATAAACCTTTACTTCCTAAATATTTAATTCTAAACGTCTCTATTTCTTCTTTAGAGGTTGTTTGAAACGCTTTTACTTCTCCAATAAGTTCTTTTACCTTGTCTAACATTGCATTTTTATAACAAAAAAATTGAACTGCAAATTTACGCTTTTTTATCAAAAGTAAAGAGAAGATATTGAGGATTACGAAATCGATTTAGCAAATAAAGAAAAAGTGTGAAAAATAGATTTTAAAAATTTGAAAATTAACTATCTTTGCAGTATAAAAACTGTAAATATCATAATATAATCGATTAAAGTTATGGAATCTAAAATAAATACTTTTATGGATTACGTTAAAGAGCGTAATCAAAATGAGCCAGAATTCTTACAAGCTGTACACGAAGTGGCAGAAACAGTAATTCCGTTTATTGAAAACAATCCGAAGTATCAAGGAAAAAAATTATTGGAGCGTATGGTAGAGCCAGAGCGCACAATAACATTTAGAATTCCTTGGATTGATGATAAAGGAGAAACACAGGTAAACAGAGGGTATAGAGTTGAATTTAATTCGGCAATTGGACCTTATAAAGGCGGTTTGCGTTTTCATCCATCAGTAAACTTGTCTATTTTAAAATTTTTAGGATTTGAACAAGTATTTAAAAACTCTTTAACAACACTTCCTATGGGTGGAGGTAAAGGAGGTTCTGACTTTAATCCAAAAGGAAAATCAGATATTGAAGTAATGCGTTTTACACAAGCATTTATGAGCGAATTATTCCGCCATATTGGTGCAAATACTGATGTTCCTGCAGGAGATATTGGTGTTGGTGGACGTGAAATAGGCTTTCTATTTGGTCAATATAAAAAATTACGCAACGAATTTGTTGGTGTTTTAACAGGAAAAGGAATGAGTTATGGAGGTTCTTTAATTAGACCAGAAGCAACAGGTTATGGTGCTGTTTATTTTTCTGATATGATGTTAGGTACAAAAGAAAATTCTTTAAAAGGAAAAACAGCAGTAGTTTCAGGATCTGGAAATGTGGCGCAGTATGCAACTGAAAAAATTACTGAATTAGGCGGAAAAGTATTAACAATGTCTGACTCATCAGGATATATTTATGATGCAGATGGAATTGATGCTGATAAGCTTGCTGTAGTTATGAATATTAAAAATGTAAAACGAGGAAGAATTAGCGAATATATTGAAACATATCCTTCAGCAAAATTCTTTAAAGGCGAAAGACCTTGGGGCATTAAATGTGATGTTGCTTATCCTTGTGCTACTCAAAATGAGTTGAATGAAGATGAAGCTAAAACATTAATTGCAAACGGAACAATGTGTGTTGCAGAAGGCGCAAATATGCCTTGTACTCCAGAAGCTATTACAGCTTTTCAAAATGCAAATATCTTATTTGCTCCAGGAAAAGCATCAAATGCAGGAGGAGTTGCAACTTCAGGTTTAGAAATGAGTCAAAACTCTTTACGTTTTAATTGGACAAGAGAAGAGGTTGATGCAAAATTAAAGCAAATTATGAGTGATATTCATGCTTCATGTGTTGCATATGGAACGCAAGACAACGGTTATATTGATTATGTAACAGGAGCAAATATTGCAGGTTTTGTAAAAGTTGCTGATGCAATGTTAGCTCAAGGAGTTGTATAAGTAGATTACTAAATTAGTAGACACTGAGCTAAGTCGAAGTGTAATTATTAGAAATATTATTGACCTTGTAAGTTATTATAACTTACAAGGTCTTTTTTGTAGCCTGTAATGATTCTATTTAGCGTTCGACAAATGAAATTTGAAATACAAAAAACATGACTTTAGCAATACATTTTTTTCTTGGATTTTTCACTTCTTTTTTAGGTACTTTAACACCAAGTATGCTAAATATGACCGCAGTAAAAATAAGCTTAAATAAAAATAAAACAGAAGCTATAAAATACGCAATAGGGGTTTCGTTAATTGTTTTAGTACAGGCTTATATTGCTATTTTATTTACCAAGTATTTAAGAGAAAACCCAACATTTGTAGCATCGTTACAAAAAATGGCAGCAGTTATTTTTATAGTACTTTCTTTTTATTTTTACAATCAAACAAAAAAAGAAAAATCAGCAAAAAAAAGAACTAAAGAGACAACTAAAAATAGTTTTGCTATCGGCTTATTATTATCTGCCTTAAATATGTTTTCTATTCCTTTTTATTGTGGTGTTACCACGGCTTTTGATGTTGCTGGTTGGTTACAATTTAGTCAAAGTAATATCATTTTTTTTGTTATTGGTTCGGCCTTAGGAACTTTCTCTTTATTACTGATATATACAAAATTTGCTGATAAAATTCAATCAAAATCAAAAGGATTAACAAAGAACTTGAATTTGGTATTGAGTATTTTAACAGGAGTTTTGGGTGTTTTTACAATTGTAAACTTGTTTGTATAAATTTTGTTGTAATTTTATAAAATGAAGATTTTAAAAAACATTATTTTAAAAGGAAAACATCAAAAACCAATATTAACTGATGTTTTTTATAAAGAAAACAACAAGCCCAAACCAATCATTATTTTTTGTCACGGATATAAAGGGTATAAAGATTGGGGTGCATGGAATGTAATGGCAAGAGTATTTGCAGAAGCTGGTTTTTTCTTTGTAAAATTCAATTTTTCTCATAATGGAGGCACTGTTGAAAATCCGATAGATTTCCCTGATTTAGAAGCTTTTGGAAACAATAATTTCATCATAGAATTAGACGATTTAGAAACTGTTATCGATTGGGTTTCTAAAGAAAAATCAATAGAAAAAGAAGTTGATAAAAATGATATTTCTTTGACAGGACATAGTAGAGGTGGCGGAATTGTAACTATCAAATCTGAAGAAGATTCTCGGATAAAAAATGTAATAACCTTGGCAGGAGTTTCTGATTATAAATGTCGTTTTCCAATAGGAGAGTTACTTGAAAAATGGAAAAAAAGCGGTGTTACATATATTGTAAACGGACGTACAAAACAGCAAATGCCACACTATTTTCAGTTTTACATCAATTTTATAGAAAACGAAGAAAGATTAACTATAAAAAGAGCTGTTTCGAATTTAAAAATACCGCATTTAATTCTTCACGGAACAGAAGATCCAACAGTTTCTTTGAACGAAGCGAAACAAATACACCAGTGGAATAAAAACAATAAACTAAGTATTATTAAAGGAGCAGATCATGTTTTTAATACCTCACATCCGTGGGGAAAAGAAGTTTTATCCGAAGAACTAAAAGAAGTAACACAACTTTGTATTGATTTTTTAAATTGATTTCTCTTTTCTAGAACTAAAGAATACCAACTTTTTTGTATTTTCGAATGATGGAATTACACCCTCCTTTTCGAAAGATTATCCATGTAGATATGGATGCATTTTATGCATCTGTAGAACAATTAGATAATTCAGAATTAAGAGGAAAGCCTCTGGCGGTTGGTGGAGAAGGAGAACGAGGTGTGGTTTCTGCTGCAAGTTATGAGGCGCGTAAATTTGGTGTTCGGTCTGCAATGAGTGGTGTGTTGGCAAGAAAAAAATGTCCGCATTTACTATTTGTCTATCCAAGATTTAAGCGGTATAAAGAAATCTCTAAACAGATTAGAGCCATCTTTTTAGAATACACTCATTTGGTAGAACCGCTTTCTTTAGATGAAGCGTATTTAGATGTTACGGTAAACAAAAAAGGAAACCCTTCAGCCACATTAATTGCACAAGAAATTCGTCAGAAAATTGCTGAAAAAACAGGATTAAATGCATCTGCAGGAATATCTTACAATAAATTTTTAGCTAAAATTGCTTCGGATATTAACAAACCAAACGGGCAAAAAACGATTCCGCCAGAAGAAGCGATTGCTTTTTTAGAGACGTTAGATGTTTCTAAATTTTATGGTGTTGGGAAAGTAACTGCTGCAAAAATGTATAATCTAGGTATTTTTACAGGAAAAAATTTAAAAGAAAAATCAGCCCTATTTTTAACCCAACATTTTGGTAAATCAGGAGGACATTATTATCATGTTGTAAGAGGAATTCATAACGGAAAAGTAAATCCCAATCACACGCCAAAATCGGTAGCGGCAGAACACACTTTTCGTACAAATTTAACTTCGGAAGTTTTTATGTTAGAGCAATTAGAAAAAATAGCGAACGAATTAGAAAACCGATTAATAAAATCTAAACTAGCAGGGAAAACAGTAACTTTAAAAATTAAATATAGCGATTTCACACAGCAAACTAGAAGTAAAACCTTGCCGTTTTTTATCAAAGAAAAGGCATTATTATTAAATACAGTAAAAGAGTTGCTATATCAATCTACAATAAAAAATTCCGTACGTTTATTAGGTATTTCGGTGACAAATTTAAACATCAACACAAAGAAAAAAGAAAAAGTGATTGATGTACAATTAAAGTTAGATTTTTGAAATTTCTTTTTTTCTTCTCTTTTTTCTTCTTTCTAATCGTTTCTTTTTTTTGTTTTTTCTATTTTGATCGGAGATATATTTATTATGAGCATTAATAAAATTTTTATCCAAAAGTTTAGAGTTCATAGAAATATTATAACCTAATGCAATTAACTTTTTCTTGTGTTTTTCAAAAGAAACAGATTTTTCGATAGAAGCTTTGGTATTATTTTTTTCTTTTGACGTTTTTTTACAATCAACTTCTTTCCATTCTATTTTTTTATCTAATTCTAAACATCTTTGATAGCATTTTCCAGCTTGTGGGTTTTTAGGGAATGTTTGCGCAATAGAGAGAGGTGAAACAGAAAATAGAGATATAATTATTAATGATTTCAATAAGTATTTCATAGATTTTTTTTATACATTGTAAATATAAATAAATAAAATGAATTACAGTTATTGGGAATTGAAAGAATGGTTTACCAATATTGATTTTACAATTGTTGGTAGTGGAATTGTAGGTTTAAGTTGCGCAATTGAACTTAAAAAAAAACATCCGAAAGCAAAAGTTATAATTCTTGAAAAAGGATTGTTACCTCAAGGAGCAAGTACTAAAAATGCTGGTTTTGCTTGCTTCGGAAGTTTGTCAGAAATAGTAGATGATTTAAACACTCACACAGAACAAGAAGTTTTTAATTTGGTTCAAAAACGTTGGGAAGGATTACAATTATTGCGTAAAAATTTAGGCGATAAGCAAATTGATTTTCAGCAAAACGGAGGGTATGAATTGTTTTCTTTAAACAATGATTTGTTTGAAACTTGTTATCAAAAAAAAACAGCAATCAACCAATTATTAGAACCTATTTTTAAAACGGATGTATTTTCGGTATCAGAAAACCTATTTGAATTTAAAAAAGTTCATCAAAAATATAGTGTCAATCAATTTGAAGGGCAATTAGATACTGGTAAAATGATAACGCAGTTACTCTTAGAAGCCCAAAAAAAAGGAATTAAAATTCTTAATACTGTTTTTGTTGAAAATTTTACAGATATCGGAGAGAAAGTGAGTGTGAAAACTAATAAAATGGAGTTTAATACACACAAATTACTAATCGCTACCAATGGTTTTGCAAAAGAGTTGCTCAATGAAAATGTGCAACCTGCAAGAGCGCAAATTTTGATTACGAAACCGATAAAAAATCTACAAATTAAAGGAACGTTTCATTTAGAGAAAGGGTATTATTATTTTAGAAATATAGACAATCGAATTTTACTTGGAGGTGGAAGAAACCTCGATTTTAAAACAGAAGAAACAACAGAATTCGGACAAACAAAAATTATCCAACAGAAATTAGAAGAAATCTTAAAAACCATAATTCTACCAAATAAACAAATAGAAATTGAACATCGTTGGAGCGGAATTATGGGTGTTGGAAATCAGAAAAAAACAATTGTAAAACCAATTTCAAACAATGTTTTTTGCGGAGTAAGGCTTGGTGGAATGGGAATTGCCATAGGAAGTTTGGTAGGCAAAGAACTGGCAGATTTAATTTAGCGTCATTACGAGGAAAAATAACAAAGTAATCTCATTATTAGAAGCAGGTTGCTTCATTTTGTTTGTAATAACAATTCAAAAAACAAAAAAATGAATATAAAAAAACAACTATATAAACTATGCGAAGCGTTTGTAAATAAGCGGCAGCAAACAGTTGAAAACATTATTCTCTCCAATCAAAAAGCATTGCAATCAGAAACTAAAAGTTCTGCTGGTGATAAGCACGAAACTGGTAGAGCAATGTTGCAATTAGAAATGGAAAAAGCAGGACAACAATTAGCGAATATCAATCAAATGAAAGATGTTTTGGCTAAAATGATAGCTTCAAAACCATCTAAAATTGCACACTTAGGAAGTGTAATTATCACCAATAAAAATAATTATTTTCTAAGTGTTAGTGCAGGAAAGTTAACGGTTTCTAAGATCGATTATTTTGCAATTTCTACCAATTCTCCTATTGGTAAACTGTTGTTAGGAAAGAAAGAAAATGAGTCTATTATTTGGAATGGCAATGAAATGATTATTGAAGAAATCTCATAATTAGAGGTATAATTTCAACAGATTGCTTCGTCTTACATCCTCGCAATGACGGATGTACTCAAAGTTATCTTACCTGTTAAAAAGAAATTGCACGTCCTACGTCCTCGCAATGACAAGGTATACAAAAAAGAGTAACGGTATAACTTAAAGTTACACCGCTACTCTTTTTTCTTAAAAAATAATAGACTTAATCTAATTTTTCAGTTCCTTTTTCGGAGGATTTGGTAACGTATCAAACCCCATATTAAAGAGCGTAAATCCAAAAATATCTGCGTATTGCTCAATGGTTTTAGCAACTGGTGTTCCTGCTCCATGACCCGCATTGGTTTCAATTCTAATTAAAACAGGCGTATCTCCCACATGTTTTTCTTGCAATTCTGCTGCAAATTTAAAACTGTGTGCTGGCACAACTCTATCGTCATGATCCCCAGTGGTTATTAAAGTTGCAGGATATTTTGTTCCTTTTTTTACATTTTGAACGGGTGAATATCCGTATAAATAATCAAACATTTCTTTGCTTTGCTCAGAGGTTCCGTAGTCATAAGACCAACCTGCTCCTGCAGTAAATGTATGGTAGCGCAACATATCTAAAACTCCAACTGCTGGTAAGGCAACCGCCATTAAATCAGGTTTTTGTGTCATTACAGCACCCACTAATAAACCGCCGTTAGAACCTCCTCGAATGGCTAAAAACTTAGAAGATGTGTATTTTTGATTGATTAAATATTCTGCGGCAGCAATAAAATCGTCAAATACATTTTGCTTTTTTAATTGCGTACCTGCATCGTGCCATTTTTTACCATATTCTCCACCACCACGTAAATTAGGTACTGCATATACACCACCTTGTTCCATCCAAACAGCGTTGGTAATACTAAAGCTTGGTGTTAAACTGATATTAAATCCACCGTAACCATATAAAATCGTTGGATTTTTCCCATTCAATTCCAACCCTTTTTTATAGGTGATAATCATCGGAATTTTTGTTCCATCTTTTGAGGTATAAAATACTTGTTTACTTTCATAATCATCAGTATTAAAAGCAATTGCAGGTTTCCAGTACAAAGTGTATGTTCCATCTTTTGGGTTGAATTTATAAGATGAATTAGGTGTGTTGTAATTGGTAAATGAAAAGTATAATTCTTTTGCATCTTTTTTTCCGTTAAAACCACCTGAAGAACCTACTCCGGGTAATTTTACTTCTCTAATAAATTTCCCTTCAAAATCGTATTGTAATACTTTAGAAACGGCATCTACCATATACTCTGCAAAGAAATACCCTGCCCCTGTTGATGGGCTCAAAACATTTTTTGTTTCGGGGATAAAATCTTTCCAGTTTTTTGACTGCGGATTTTTAGCATCAACCGTTACAATTTTTTTATTCGGAGCGTTTAGGTTGGTAACAATAAAAAGTTTACTTCCTCTACTATCAATTACATAAGAATCGCTATCAAAATTATCAGTAAGTGGAATAAGTTTGCTCTTTTTGTTTGATAAATCTTTGATAAAAAGTTTATTACCCGAGGTTGAGGTAGCCGCAGAAACTAACAAATAAGCATTGTCTTCTGTTACAGAACCACCCACATATCGATGTTTTTCAGCAGGAGTTGCTCCAAAAATAACAGGATCTGTTTTTTGCGCTGTTCCTAATTTATGATAATACAATTTATGTTGATCTGTTTTTGCTGATAATTCACTTCCTTTAGGCTTGTCGTAACTAGAGTAATAAAAACCATCGTTTCCTTTCCAAGAAATTCCTGAGAATTTTACATCAATTAAAGTATCTTCTTTAATTTTTTTAGACTCAGTATCCATTATAATAATTTTTCTCCAATCGCTTCCTCCTTCAGAAATGGCGTATGCAACGGTTTTACCATCTTTGGTAAAACTCATTGAACCTAAAGAGGTTGTTCCGTCTTCGGCAAAAGTATTTGGGTCTAAAAAGACCTCTTCTTTTCCATCTCCTTTTTTTCTATAGACAACATAATGGTTTTGCAGTCCATCATTTTTATAAAAATAAGTATAATCTCCTTTTACAAAAGGAGTACCTACTTTTTCGTAATTCCATAATTCAGACAAACGTTCTTTTAATTGTTTTCTGTAAGGAATTTTGCTTAAATAATTAAAAGTAACAGCATTTTCTGCTTTTACCCAGGCTTCTGTTTCAGTACTTCTATCGTCTTCTAACCAGCGGTAATTATCGGTAACCTTTGTTCCGAAATAAGTGTCTACAATTGGTTTTTTAGTAGTTTCAGGATAATTCACTTCAATATTTTTGTGTTTTATTTCTTTAGTGCAAGAAGTAAGAACAATACTTGCAAAAAGAATTGGTACAATGATTTTTTTCATTAGTAAATGATTTAATAATTCATTCAAATTTAGAACAAAAAAAACTCTTGTAAATATTTTACAAGAGTTTTTAACAATTTTTATAGTTTTTTAGTCGAAAAGTGACTTGTATTTATCCCAATTTGCATACATTAAAACAGCATTAAAAACAAAAACAAGTGCTGCTGGGGCAATTCCTTCGGGCGCCATAAAAGCATGAAATAAGACCATGTTTACTGCTAAAGGGGCTAATAAAACCAAAGCAAATGGTACTGCTTTTTTTAGAATTAGTAAAATTCCGATTCCGATTTCTAGAATCCCTAAAAGAGGAAACATATAACCAGAAGCTCCGAGTCCGCCCATAAAAGTAGCGGCATCACCTTCCATAGGAGGCATTGGTAAAAAGTGACCGAATTTATTTGCTCCGAAAACAATTAAAATAATGGCTAGAATAATTCTTAAAATCATAGATACTTTTGAGTTCATAATATTTTGAGTTTAGTTTATAATTGCTTCATTAGTCGTCGAAGTTACAAAAACTTAACAAGTGTAACTTTTGTAACCGACAAATAGTTTAAAAAATTGTCATTTTGTCGTACAAACAATAGCGGAACAGTTATTGCTTTTTATCAATAAAAAATAAGAAAATGACAGAATTATTAACGAAAGAAACCTTTTTAGAAAAGGTCTTTAATTTCGAAAAAAATAAAGAGTGGAAATTTGAAGGAAATGTTCCTTGTATTATAGATTTTTATGCAGATTGGTGTGGACCTTGTAAAATGATTGCGCCAATTTTAGAGCAATTAAGTGAAGAGTATGGTGATAAAATTAACATTTACAAAGTAGATACAGAAGCTGAGCAAGAATTAGCTGCCGCTTTTGGTATTAGAAGCATTCCTTCTATGTTGTTTTGTCCTATGGATGTTGATCCTCAAATGGCAAATGGGGCTTTACCAAAAGCACAATTAGAAACTATTATTAAAGATGTACTGAAGGTAGAAAAATAGCATGCTACATTTTTAAACACTGAGTGGAATCGAAGTGTAGATATTTAGATAAAATCCTGAGTAAAACTCAGGATTTTTTTATGCTCTAATTTTTTTTTAACTGTAGTTCGTACAAAACGAGAGAAATCATCATATAAAATATACCTAAGTGTTTTATACATAAGAAAATTATGCATATATTTGTACCAATGTCATTGCGAGGAACGAAGCAACCTCTTTCTTAAAAGAAAAAATTGCTTCGTTCCTCGCAATGACGGTTTAACAATTCAACGATTAAGCTTCTATAAAATGGGAAATCAAAAATTATACAAAGGCTCTTTGCAGACTATCATCTTAAAATTATTAGGAGAGAATGATAAAATGTATGGATATGAAATTACACAACGTGTAAAAGAACTCACCAAGGGCGAATTAAAAATTACCGAAGGTGCATTGTACCCTGCGCTCCATAAATTAGAAGCGGATGGTTTATTAGATGTAGAAGTTGCTAAAGTAGGCAATCGTCTCCGTAAATACTACAAACTTACTGAACAAGGAACGAAAGAAACCGTAAATAAATTAGCAGAAATGCAAGAGTTTTTAAAAACAATGCAGCATTTGGTGAATCCTAAATTTAGCTTGGAGTAAGATGGAGTTAACGAAAGAACAATTAAGAAAATTATATCACTACATCAATTCATGTGGCATAAAATATTACGATGTAAAAATGGAAGTTATAGATCATTTTGCTTCTATTTTAGAGGAAGAGTTGGAAGAAAAACCAAACTTAAATTTTAAAGAGAAAATAGTTGAAGTTCATAAAAATTTTGGAGAAGAGGGCTTAAATGGTTTTTTAGATTCAAAAAGAAAAAGCATAAACAAACGGTTTTTAAAGTCAACATATAAGTACTTAAAAACTTTTTTTAAACTTCCAAAAATTATTTTTTCTATAAGTGTTTTTTATGCGTTGTTCTTAATAATGAATCAATTTAAAGATAAGGAAAGTTTTTTCACTTATATTTCAGGTGTATGTACACTTATTTTATTACAACTATTACTTAGAGTTAAAGGTAATTATACCGAAAATAAATTTTTGCTAATAGATAGAACAGAAAACTTTTTAGGACTTACCTTTTTATTATTTTATATAGGTATTATTCAAACAAACAACATTCGCTCTACAGAATCTTTTTCAAATTCAACATATAATGTGCTAGAATTAGGGTTTTTTATCTTTTTTCTTTTGATTTATTGGTCAGGAGAATATGTATACTATCAAAATAAAAAAGAAATTAAAAAGCAATATCCAGGTGTAATTATTTAAAGAAAATGAAACTAACAAACCAACACATACAAGATTTATACAAATTTACACGCCAACATTATGTAGAATATTATGATGTACAAACTGAGTTAGTAGATCATTTAGCCAATGATATTGAGCAAGTTTGGGTAGAAAAACCAAACCTCACTTTTGAAGAAGCTAGAGATATTTCTTTTAAAAAGTTTGGCGTTTTTGGTTTTATGGATGTGATAGAGCAAAAGCAAAAAGCAATGAGTAAAAAGTACACAAAAATTTTGTTGGGTTTTGTAAAAGAGTGGTTTCGTTTGCCTAAAATTATCATCACATTTGGGAGTGTTTTTATTTTATACACTCTTTTTTCCTCTCAGTTTGGTGAATATATTGTGTATGCGGTTTTAATCCCGTTTTTTATATTTATATCTGTTCAGTTTTACAAATTAAAAAAGGCATCAAAACAAAGAAAAAAACATCCTGATAAAAAATGGTTGTTAGAGGAAATGATTTTTACAACTACAGGAGCAAATATTCCTATTATTTTACCACAAATATTGAATATTCATTTATATGACGAATATATTGTGTCTTTTTGGGGTGCTATTCTTTTTTCGATGCTTTTTGTAATTGCTTTTTTGGTTTCGTATATTACCCTAACAGTTATCCCAGAAAAAGGAGAAGAATTATTAGAAGAAACATATCCTGAATATAAATTATCTTAAATTGTGTAACAAAATAAAGAATTCTACACTAATAGTATAATCAATGTCATTGCGAGGTACGAAGCAATCTTAAGAATTAGATAAAAGATTGCTTTTGCGCCTCGCAATGACAAATAAAACCAACCAAATGATAAAACACTTTCTAAGTTTTGAATGGAAACAATATTTCCGTTCTATGTTTTGGCAAAAAGGAATTGCCATTAAAATAATTATGGGCTTTTTTGCACTGTATATGTTGGTTTCTTTTTTAGCAGTAGGTATCGGCGCTTTTTATTTGATAAAAAAAACAATGCCAGATGCAGACCCGTTACAAGTTGTAAATTCTTACTTACTTTTTGCTATTTTGGCTGATTTATTTTTTCGCTATATGATGCAGAAATTACCCGTAATGAATATCAAACCAATGTTAACTTTACCGATAAAAAAGAACACCTTGGTACATTACGTTTTAGGAAAATCTGTAGTATCGTTTTTTAACATCATGAGTTTGTTTTTTTACCTTCCGTTTGCCATTGTTTTAATCAAAGAAGGTTACAATACCACAAGTGTTTTAAGCTGGTTATTTGCGATGATGATGTTTGTACAAATTGTTAATTTCTTAAATTTTTTAATCAACAAAAATAACACAGTATTTTGGAGTTTAGTTACCGTTTTATTAGCAGGTTTCGGATTAAAATACTTTGGTTTTTTTGATATCAATGCAGTAAGTCAATTTATTTTTAATAGCATTTTTGAAAATCCTGTTTTCGCACTGATTCCTTTAGTGATTCTAATCGGTTTATATCGATTAAATTTTACACAATTAAGAAATCAAGTATATTTAGACGATGCTATTTCTAAAAAAGTAACAGAAGCAAAAACTGCCGATTTATCTTGGGCAGATAGATTTGGCGATGTCGCTCCGTTTTTAAAAAACGATATCAGATTAATTTGGAGAAACAAGCGTACAAAAACGGTCTTTTTAATGTCGTTTGCCTTTGTTCTCTACGGATTGATATTTTTCACAAACCCGATGTACAAAGAAAAAATGCCTGCATTTTTAATCTTTGCCTCTATCTTTGTAACTGGAGGATTTGCAATTAATTACGGACAATTTATACCAGCATGGGAAAGCTCTTTTTACCGAATGTTGATGACTCAGAACCTAAAATATCGCCTATTTTTAGAAAGTAAATGGTATTTAATGGTGGTAATTACTTCAGTTTTATATTTGCTAAGCATTCCGTATTTATATTTCGGAATCGATATTTTTTTAATGATAAGTGCGGGTGCTATTTTTAATATCGGCTTTACCTCACTTTTTTTATTATATGCAGGATCGTTTAATAGAAAACGCATCGATTTAAACAAAAGTGGTTTTGGAAATACACAAGGAACAGGTGCTACACAATTTTTAATTATGATTCCTGTAATGGGATTACCTATGTTGCTTTTCTGGGTATTTAAAACGCTTATCAACTTTAACGCAGGTGTTATTGCAATAGCTGCTGTTGGAGTTTTAGGGTTCTTGTTAAAAAACTATTTTATGAACATCATCGAGAAAAAATACATTAAAGATAAATACGCAACCATACACGCATTCAATCAAAAAGGATAAAAATGATACACGCAAATAATATTTCAAAAAAATACGGAGCAACAGAGGTTTTAAATATCGATAATTTAGAAATTCAAACAGGACAAAGTTTTGGTTTGGTTGGTAATAATGGGGCAGGAAAAACAACGTTTTTTAACATTCTGTTAGATTTAATTAGACCTACTACTGGTGAAGTTATAAGTAACGATATTGCTGTAAGTAAAAGTGAAGATTGGAAAACTTTTACAGGATCGTTTATTGACGAAAGCTTTTTAATCGATTTTTTAACACCCGAAGAATATTTTTATTTTATTGGTGATTTGCGAGGATTGAACAAAGCTGATGTAGATAGTTTTTTAGAGCAATTCAAAGAAATTTTTAATGGAGAAATCCTTGGAAAGAAAAAATATTTACGAGATTTAAGTAAAGGAAATCAGAAAAAAGCAGGAATTGTAGCTGCATTAATGGGCAATCCACAGGTAATTATTTTAGACGAGCCATTTGCAAATTTAGACCCAACTACTCAAATTAGGCTAAAAAAAATCTTAAAAGAACTCACCGAAAATAAAGAAGTTACAGTGTTGGTTTCTAGTCATGATTTAAGCCATGTTACCGAGGTTTGTGAACGTATTGTTGTGTTAGAAAAAGGAGCTGTGGTAAAAGACATTAAAACATCTACGGAAACATTAAAAGAACTAGAGCTTTATTTTTCGGAGTAAGTTTTTATGATGAAGTAATTTGTTTTTTTATGGGGAGATTGCTTTGTACCTCACAATGATAAAAGTTACGTCATTACGAGGAGTTTTTTCACGACGAAGTAATCTGTTTATTTGTTTGGGGAGATTGCTTCATTACATTCGCAATGACAGGAAGATTTGTAAGAATGATAAATAAAACATTATCACGAAAATAGAGAACGGAGTAATCTATTTTTTTAAGTTTTTATTACAGTAAAAACATACATTTTTAGAATATTCGTACTTTTACATGTTTAGTTACAATAAATTTGCTTTACTTTTGTTGTAAGTACAGCGTTTTTTGTTGCAATTATTTTTATGAAACACATTTCTAAAGCAGTCTTTTTTATCATTATTTTTGTGATTACAACTTCTTGTAGTACAAAAAAAGATACCGTTATTTCTAGAAATTTTCATGCAATGACCACAAAATTTAACGTGCTTTTTAACGGAAAAGAAGCTTTTAATAAAGGAATTGTAGATCTTAACGCTAAGTTTAAAGATAATTATTGGAAACAATTACCTGTTGAACCTTTACAATTTGAAGAGGTGAAAATTGAAGTAAAATTTGGGGCTCCAGGACTTGGTTTTGGAGATGAAAAAGAAAATAAAAAACAGCTTACAAGGTTTGATAAGGCAGAAGAAAAAGCAGTAAAAGCAATTCAGATGCACTCTATGAATATTAATGGAGTTGAAAGAAACCGTCAAATTGATGATGCGTATTTATTGTTAGGAAAATCTAGATATTATTCTCAACGATTTATACCAGCAATAGAGGCATTTAATTATATAATTACCAATTACCCGTATGCGAGTTTAATAGGCGAAACAAAAATTTGGAGAGCGAAAGCAAATCTTAGAATCGACAATGAAAAGTTAGCCATAGAATCTTTAAAATTACTATTAGAAATTAGAAAAGGACAGGAGTCTTTTTTATCAGAAAAAGTAAAAGAAGAAGCCCATACTGCTTTAGCGATGGCATATATTCAAACAGATAGTATTGAAAAAGCTAAAAAACAACTAACTTACGCTACAGAAACATTTTACAACAGAGAACAATCGGCAAGAAACTTATTTATTTTAGGTCAGATTTATGGAAAGCAGCAGCAAAAAGATTCGGCTGTTATGGTGTTTAAAAGATTAGCAGATTTTAAAAAAGCACCTTATAAATATCGTATTCACGCAGAAATTGAATTGGCAAAAAACAATATAAAAGATGCTACAACTACGGCATTAATAGCTCGTTTTTATAAATTGATAAAAAACCGCGATAATAGAAAATATGTAGATGAATTGTATTATCAGGTTGCTGTTTTAGAAGAAAACAACGATAGTATTGCTACAGCAATAATAAATTACAACAAATCGTTGCGAGCAAAAGGAGGAAGCGATAAGCAAAAAACGTTTACTTACGAAAAACTAGGGAATTTATATTTTAAACAAGAGAAATACATTGTAGCAAGTGCTTATTATGACAGTGTTTTAAAGGTTGCTAAAGAAAAATCATTACGAATTAGAAGAGTAAAAAGAAAGCATAAACATTTAGCGTCATTAATTAAGTTTGAAAATATACTTGCAATAAATGATAGTGTTCTTCGCATCGCTTCAATGTCTAAAGATGCACAAAAAACGTATTTTGAAGTCTATATTAAGAAATTAAAAAAAGAAGATGAAGAACGTGCACAACAACAATTAAATAAAATTGCTTTTGGTAATTCTTTTGGAGGAAACTCGTTACAGTCTGTTAATAAAGGAAAGTGGTATTTTTATAACACCCAATCTGTTGGATTCGGAACCTCAGAATTTCAAAAAGTTTGGGGAGATAAGGTATTAGAAGATAATTGGCGTTGGTCTGATAAATCGGCTATAAAAACAATAGAAATAGATTCCGTACAATCTAAAAAAATAGTGCAGAAATATGAACTTTCTACATATTTAGAGGCAATTCCATCAACCAAAAAAGCAATAAATAGTTTAAAAATAGAAAGGAATAATGCCTTGTACGAATTAGGAATTATTTACAAAGAGCAATTTAAAAATTTACCTTTGGCAAGTAAACGTTTAGAAAGAGCGCTGTTGCTAAATATCGACAAAAAGGTAGTGTTGCCAATCAATTATCATTTGTATCAAATTTATACAGTGCTTGGTAATACATCAAAAGCAAAACAACATAAAAACATCATTTTAACCGAGTATCCTGATACAAAATTTGCACAAGTAATTCAGTTTCCTAATAAAGAGATAAAAGAAGAAAAAAAGGTTACCGAAATAGAGAAAAAATATAAAGAGATTTATTATTTCTATAAAGAAAATAAGTTTAAAGAAGTGGTAGAGAAAATAGAGAAAATTTTACCCAACATACAGAAGTCAAAATTAATACCTAAATTTGAACTCTTAAAGGCTTACGCCATAGGAAAATATAAAGAGAAAAAAGAGTATATAAAAGCCATGGAATTTGTGGCACAAAGCTATGTAAATACAAAGGAAGGAAAAAAAGCAAAAGCAATTGTAAAACAATTAAATTAAAACACCCTAATAATGTTTAGTAGCAAAACCAAAGAGAAAACAAAACCTAAAAAGATGGAAAGAAATATTTTAGCCAAAAACACAAAAATTATTGGCGATATAAATTCTGATGGAGATTTTAGAATAGATGGTACTTTAGAAGGAACTCTAAAAACCAACGGAAGAGTTGTTATAGGTGTAGAAGGGTTTATTAAAGGAAACGTAATTGCAACAAATGCAGACATAGAAGGTAAATTTTCGGGAGAGTTACAAGTTAGTGATGTTTTAACCATAAAATCTTCAGCAAATATTTCTGGCGATGTTGTTATCGGTAAATTATCTATAGAACCAGGAGCCACATTTAACGCCACTTGTAGTATGAAAGGCACTGTAAAAGAACTGAATAAAACCAATGAGCAATCTGCAACCAAAGAAAAAACCGCATCATAAATTTGTTCGGTTGTCAAGTGTTGGTTTGCAATTAGGTATCACCATATATCTTGCGGCTTATTTTGGCAAAAAACTCGATATTTATTACGGAAACGAAAAGAAATACATTACTATTTTGTTAGTATTACTTGCCTTTGTTTTTTCGATGATAAGTTTATTGGTACAATTAAAAAGAATTAACAAAGAAGAATAGATGAACACTATTGTACGTCAATTTTTTACATGGCTAATAGTAGCCATTGTACTCACTTTTTCTATACACATCCTTTTTTTACACTTTAAAAACGCACCTCTTTTTCAAAATAGAATTATACTTTCTTACATTATAAACACTCTTTTAGCAATTGGTATCTATCTATTTTTATTTTACAATAGAATAAAACATAAAGAGTCTCTGGGGTTTTTATACATGGCGGGTAGTTTTTTTAAATTAGTATTTTTTGGACTCTTACTGTATCCGTCATATCATAAAGATGGTACTGTTTCAAAAACAGAATTTTTTACTTTTTTTACCCCTTACGTTGTCTGTTTAATTATTGAAACCTATTTTCTAATTAAAGTATTAAACTCACCCGAGTTAAATCAGTAGAAAACAGTATGTTTTTTTGCTGTAAAATAAGTTTTAAAATAGTTTTTCGTTTTCGGATAAAAACCTACCTTTGCACCGATTTTTAAGACACGTTTATAGGTCTCATATGCAAAGAAAATTTTCAATGAAAAAATTAGCTTTTTTAGTATTCTTTATATCAGCTGTAACTTTTGGGCAGCATAACGAAGAAAAACCTTCTCATACTACCACTCACAAAGAACAAAATGCTACTTTGAGTTTGAAAGAGGAATTTAAAAAATTTAAAGAACATCATATACAGGACTCTTATAGTTTTGACTTGCTATCTTATAAAAATGATAAAGGAGAAAAAGTTCATTGGGGGTTTCCGTTACCAGTAATTCTATGGGATAACGGTCTAAAAATATTTTCTTCTTCTAAATTTCATTACGGAGAAACTGTAGCAACAGTTGGCGAAAATCATTACAAGTTATACCACGCAAAAATATATAAAACGGATGCTCATGGAACTATTAATTTAGACGATCATCATCATCCAACAAATGTAAAGCCATTAGATTTTTCTATTACAAAATCAATCTTTTTTGTGTTTACAGTTGGGTTATTAATGTTCTTTGTGTTTCGTAAAATAGCTAAATCATACAAGAAAAGTCCAATTCCAACAGGATTGGGTCGTTTTTTAGAGCCATTAATCTTATTTATTAGAGATGATATTGCCATTCCGAATATCGGTAAAAAACACTATAAGAAATATATGAATTTCTTATTAACCATCTTTTTCTTTATTTGGATTATCAACTTATTAGGATTAACACCATTAGGTGTAAATGTAACAAACAACATCGCGATTACTTTTGTATTGGCAATTATGACTTATTTATTTACCACATTTACAGCCAATAAAAATTACTGGAAACATATATTTTGGATGCCAGGGGTACCTGTACCAATGAAAATATTATTAGCACCTATTGAGTTGTTAGGAACTATTATAAAACCATTTGCATTAATGATACGTTTGTATGCAAACATTACAGCGGGTCATATTGTATTAATGAGTGTTTTAGGAATGATGGTTATTGCAAACAATTGGTTAGGTAGTTCATTATCATTTGTATTAGCATTTGTATTATCGTTATTAGAATTATTAGTAGCGGCATTACAAGCCTATATATTTACAATGTTGTCGTCATTGTATTTTGGAATGGCAGTAGAAGAACACGACGAACACTAAAAACGAATTTTTTAATTATTAATTATATATATTTATTTATTATGGATTTAGTCGCATTAAAGTATATTGGAGCTGGATTAGTTGTTATCGGTGCTGGTATTGGTATTGGTAGAATTGGTGGGTCAGCAATGGAAGCGATTGCTCGTCAACCAGAAGCAACTGGTAAAATTCAAACAGCAATGTTAATTGCTGCTGCCTTAATTGAAGGTATTGGATTTGCAGCGTTATTCGCAGTTTAAAACACCCAAACAAAAGCTATAACGGTTGGTTATAGCTTTTGTTTACATTAAAAAATTAGAACAGATTAGTTGATACATATATTATGGATAAGTTATTAAACGATTTTTCAGTTGGTAATGCTTTTTGGATGACCATCCTTTTTTTAGGATTGATTCTCTTATTAAAAAAGTTTGCTTGGAAACCTATTTTAGATTCAGTAGAGGAAAGAGAAGAAGGAATTAAAAAAGCCTTAGAAGCTGCAGAAGAAGCTAAAAAAGAAATGCAAAACTTAAATGCTGATAATGAGAAATTGTTAAAAGAAGCAAGAGCAGAAAGAGATGCAATGATGAAAGAAGCTCGTGAAATTAAAGAAGAAATGATTTCTGAAGCTAAAGATGAAGCAAAAGCCGCAGCAGGAAAAATGATAGAGAATGCAAAAGCATCTATTGAACAAGAAAAGCAAGCAGCAGTTTCTCATTTAAAAAAGCAAGTAGCAGAATTATCAATCAGTATTGCAGAAAAAGTAGTGCAAAAAGAATTAGCTTCTCCAGACGATCAAATTAAATTGGTAGAAGGAATGTTAAAAGACGTTACTTTAAACTAAACAAGCGATGAAAGGAACAAGAGCAGCAATCCGTTACGCAAAAGCAATTTTGAACCTTGCCAAAGAATCAGGGAAAGAAGCAGCAGTAAATAACGATATGTTATTAATTTCTTCAACTATTTCAGAAAGCAGTGATTTAAAAGCAATGCTAAAAAGTCCTATTATAAAAGCATCAGACAAAAAAAATGTACTGAATGCTTTGTTTTCAGATAAGGTAAATAACATTTCATCTGGAATGTTCACTTTATTAGAAGAAAACAAACGCATGCTAATGTTGGCTCCTATTGCAGAACAGTATACTGTTATTTACGACAATTTAAAAAATATACAGATTGCCAAAGTAACAACAGCGGTTCCTTTAACAACAGTATTAGAAGAAAAAATAGCACAAAAAATAGTTGAATTAACAGGTAATAAAGCAAGTATAGAAAACAAAGTAGATCCAACAATTATTGGAGGGTTTATTTTACGCATTGGAGATGTGCAGTACGATGCAAGTATCTCTAATCATTTTAACGAATTAAGAAGGGAATTTGACAACAGTCATTACGTTCCACAAACATCAAATTAAAAAAGATGGCAGCAATAAAACCAGCTGAAGTATCAGCAATTTTAAAAGAGCAATTAACAAGTTTTGAAACAAAAGCGACGTTAAATGAAGTAGGAACAGTTTTACAAGTAGGTGATGGTATCGCACGCGTGTACGGATTGTCAAACGTACAATACGGAGAATTGGTAGAATTCGATGGAGGAATAGAAGGAATTGTATTAAACTTAGAAGAAGATAACGTTGGAGTTGTACTTTTAGGAGCTTCAAACGAAATTAGAGAAGGTACAAATGTAAAACGTACAGAACGTATTGCCTCTTTACAAGCAGGTGAAGGAATTGTAGGACGTGTTGTAAACACCTTAGGTTTACCAATTGATGGTAAAGGACCAATACAAGGAGAAACTTTTCAAATGCCATTAGAGCGTAAAGCACCTGGTGTTATTTATAGAGAACCAGTAACAGAGCCATTACAAACGGGTATCAAGGCAATTGATGCAATGATTCCTGTAGGACGTGGGCAACGTGAGTTGATTATTGGAGATAGACAAACAGGTAAATCTACCGTTGCTATTGATACCATCTTAAATCAAAAAGAATTTTATGACGCTGGCGAGCCAGTATATTGTATTTATGTAGCCATTGGGCAAAAAGCATCAACAGTTGCAGCAATTGCACAAATGTTAGAAGACAAAGGCGCTTTAGCTTATACAACAATAGTAGCGGCAAATGCATCAGATCCTGCAGCAATGCAAGTATATGCACCCTTTGCTGGAGCTGCAATTGGAGAATATTTTAGAGACACAGGTCGTCCTGCATTAATTGTTTTTGATGATTTATCAAAACAAGCAGTTGCTTATCGTGAAATTTCTTTATTATTAAGAAGACCACCAGGACGTGAGGCATATCCTGGAGATGTATTTTATTTACATTCAAGATTATTAGAACGTTCTGCAAAATTGATTAATGATGATGCTATTGCATCAGAAATGAACGATTTACCAGATTCTTTAAAAGGTAAAGTAAAAGGAGGTGGTTCTTTAACAGCATTACCAATTATTGAAACACAAGCAGGAGATGTATCTGCATATATACCAACCAACGTAATTTCGATTACTGATGGTCAAATTTTCTTAGACGGAGATTTATTTAACTCAGGTGTAAGACCAGCAATTAACGTAGGTATTTCGGTATCTCGTGTGGGTGGTAATGCACAAGTAAAATCTATGAAAAAAGTGTCAGGTACACTAAAATTAGATCAAGCTCAATATAGAGAATTAGAAGCATTTGCTAAATTTGGATCTGATTTAGATGCAGCTACAATGAATGTAATTTCTAAAGGACAACGTAATGTTGAAATTTTAAAGCAAGCACAAAATGATCCTTTTACAGTAGAAGATCAAATTGCAATTATTTATGCAGGATCTAAAAACTTATTACGAGACGTACCAGTAAACAAGGTAAAAGAATTTGAAAAAGATTTTATCGATGTATTAAACAGAAAACACAGAGATGCGTTAGATGTATTAAAATCTGGTAAATTAACCGATGAAGGAACTGATTTGTTAACAGCAGTTGCAAAAGAAGTTTCGGAAAAATATAAATAGACTGTCATTCCTGCGAAAGCAGGAATCTCATATTATATAACAAGATTCCTACCTTTGTAGGAATGACAAACTGAAAGTATGGCAAACTTAAAAGAAATACGAAATAGGATTACTTCTATTGGGTCAACAATGCAAATTACCAGTGCTATGAAAATGGTATCTGCAGCAAAGTTGAAAAAAGCACAAGATGCAATTACAGAAATGCGTCCGTATGCAGAAAAACTCACCCAATTATTACAAAGCTTAAGTGCTACTTTAGATAGTGATGCAGGAGGAGCGTATGCTACTCAAAGAGAAGTAAATAAAGTATTGTTGGTTGTAATAACATCTAATAGAGGTTTGTGTGGTGGTTTTAATTCATCTATAGTAAAAAAAACCATTAAAACTATAGAAAATAATTACACTGATAAAACAGTAGAATTACTAACAATTGGTAAAAAAGGAGATGCTATTTTAGCTAAAACGTATAAAGTTATAGAAAATAGAGACACTATTTTTGATGATTTAACTTTTGATAACGTTGCCAAGGTTGCTGAAAAATTAATGGATTTATATACTGATGGATCTTATGACAAGATTGAAGTAATTTACAATCAGTTTAAAAATGCTGCAACACAAATACCAATGGTAGAACAGTTTTTACCGATAAAACCTGTAGAAAGTACCTCTACAAGCAATGTGGATTATGTTTTTGAACCATCAAAAGAAGAAATTGTGATGGCGTTGATTCCTAAATCATTAAAAACACAATTGTACAAATCAGTAAGAGATAGTTTTGCTTCAGAACATGGTGCTCGTATGACTGCAATGCACAAAGCAACAGACAACGCTACCGAATTAAGAGACGACTTATTGTTAACGTATAACAAAGCACGTCAAGCAGCAATTACCAACGAAATTTTAGAAATTGTTGGTGGTGCAGAAGCATTGAACAATTAGACGAAGTAAAACGAAGTCAAATTTTCAAAGACAGAAGCATTGAACAATTAGACGAAGTAAAACGAAGTCAAATTTTTAAAAGAGTTTATCAAATAATGATAAACTCTTTTTTTTTGTACCTTGGCATATCTTTTGAAATAAAAAAAGTAAATAAGACATAAAATGAAAAAAATGAAAGTTGTAGCATTGATATTAGTAGCAATGGGTGTTTTTACACAGTGTAAAAGTATAAAATTCGATAAGAATCCTCCATTTAAAATTAATGGAGCAACGTTTAATAATTGGGTAGGTGGTCAACCAGGAGTTAGCGGAACTAGAGTGATGATTGGTTACACATCCGAAGAAAAAGTGGCTTTTGAGTCGGTTTATTTTAACAATAGAGAAACCAAAGCAGCATTAACTACAGAAAACGGAATTACTTATGTAATAGGTCATTTTAGCACTTCTACTGTAAACAATAAAGAAGATTTAGTGTTGCATGCAGATGGTAAAAAAGAAATCAATAATACGTTACCAAAAGAAAAAAAGTTTCCATTTAAACTAAAAGAAAATGAAGTTGTAATTAGCTTTAAAGAAGGAAAAAAGATAAAATATATTAAAATTGAAAAAATAAAAAAAGTAGCATCAACGTTTTATCCCCAAGTAAAACAAGAGCATTAATAAAATACTTTGTAATAAGAAAACAAAGAAGCTAATAGAAATTAGAGTAGCCCTTGTTTTTTGTATAAAAAGAAAATTGATTAAAATTAAAAATAAAACCACTCAAAACTGAGTGGTTTTATTTTTGGCATACAATTTGAAACTACATAAGCATAACCATAAAATTACAGCTTATGAAAACTTTAAAACTACTTTTTATCTTATTTATCGCAGGATTTACTTTTACATCTTGTGAAGTACTTTTAGAAGATGATCATTATCAAGAAGAAACAGTCTCGTTAGAAGAGGTAGTTTCAGCATATGATTTATGGTATATTGATTATCATAGAACTTCAGGAAACGGAGATATTCCGTTTTTATCAAAAGCTTTTACTGTATCGTTTTTAAACGGACGTATGTATGCAAATAATAACATTGTAGATATTGGTAGAACAGGAAACGGCTTAGGGATACTTGTAGGAGACTATAATACCTATAATGGCTACTTAGAAACCACACACGATTTAGATGGAAGAAATAGCTTTGATGTGCGTCAGATTTCATCAAACGAAATAAGTATTTACAACAATTATAATAACGTAACGTATTATTTAATAGGTTATCAAAAAAACAATTTTGATTATGATAAGTTGTTTTACGAAAACATAGAATATTTTTTACAAGAATACATCGCTTGGGAACGAACAGGAGCACAAAACGGAGTAACCAATGCTTTTGATGATGAAAACTATTTACAGTTTACACCAGAAAACACGACTACGTTTTACTCATCGCACGATGCTCTTGGCACAAATATTGATACCATATTATGGGATTTTGTAGGAAGCTATCAAATTTATGACGTTCAAAATTACGATGATTTAAAAATCTTAACACTTAATTATGATAACGGAGACAATGAAGAATTTGAATTGAGCGTTGTAAATGATGAGAAGATTAGTTTGTATCATGTAACCTCTGAAACAACGTATACTTTTTCTGGAAGAGGATTTATACAATATTTAAAAGGAGGAAAGCAAAAACCAGCTGTAAGGAACAGTGGTAGAAAGCGAACTAAAATACAAAGAGAAACAAAAATTAGAAGACATTTAAAATAAAGTTTGGTTAGTTGATTTTTGGTTGGTGTGGTAGCCAACCAAAGTAAAGCCGCTCTCATTGAGAGCGGCTTTTTCGTTTGAATTTTAAAATAAAAACCCAACTTTTAAAAGTTGGGTTTTAGTATGATACTATTGATTTTCTATTTATAAATCAAACTTAATTCCTTGTGCTAAAGGTAATTCATCAGAATAATTTACAGTATTTGTTTGTCTTCTCATATAGATTTTCCAAGCATCAGAACCGCTTTCACGTCCGCCACCCGTTTCTTTTTCACCACCAAAAGCACCACCAATTTCTGCACCAGAAGTACCGATATTTACATTAGCAATACCACAATCAGAACCAGCGTATGATAAGAATTTTTCTGCTTCTTTCAATTCATTCGTCATAATTGCTGATGACAATCCTTGAACAACACCATTTTGTTTTTCGATGGCATTTTCTACTCCTCCAGAATATTTCATTAAATATAAAATCGGAGCAAAAGTTTCATGCTGTACAATTTCAAAATGATTTTCAGCTTCAATAATTGCTGGTTTTACATAGCAACCACTCTTATAATCTTCTCCTTCTAAAACACCACCTTCAACCAATACGTTTCCTCCTTCAGCTTTTGCTTTTTCAATAGCAGCTAAATAAGTGTTTACAGCCTCTGTGTCAATTAACGGACCAACATGTTTGGTTTCGTCTAACGGATTTCCTATTTTTATTTGTCCGTAAGCACCAACAATTGCGTCTCTTACTGTATCGTAAACAGATTCATGTATAATTAATCTTCTAGTAGAAGTACAACGTTGTCCACAAGTTCCTACAGCACCAAATACAGCACCAGGAACAACTACTTTTAAATCTGCAGTTGGTGTAATAATAATAGCATTGTTACCACCTAATTCTAATAAAGATTTACCAAAACGTTGTGCAACAGTTGTACCAACAATACGTCCCATTCTTGTTGATCCTGTTGCAGATATTAAAGGAACTCTACTATCCGTAGTCATCATTTCACCAACTTTGTAATCTCCGTTAATGATACATGAAATACCTTCTGGTAAGTTATTTTCTTTTAAAATTTCAGCAATAATATTTTGACAAGCAATTGAACATAAAGGTGCTTTTTCTGAAGCTTTCCATACACATACATCACCACAAATCCACGCTAAAGCAGTATTCCAAGCCCAAACAGCTACAGGAAAGTTAAATGCAGAAATAATACCAACAACACCTATTGGGTGCCACTGTTCTCTCAT
>Ga0256845_1000655_pt1 | contig 31273 bp, 32 predicted proteins | sample RiftiametaG_FD_189101 | JGI IMG/M metagenome (GOLD analysis project Ga0256845, IMG submission 189101) | Tube worm associated microbial communities from hydrothermal vent at the East Pacific Rise, Pacific Ocean - Riftia | ecosystem: Host-associated > Annelida > Integument > Unclassified ...
CAATCCTTGTTTTTGAATCGCTTGTACTAATTCAATGCCAGTTAGTTTTGGCATTTCGATATCTGTTAACAAAATATCAATATTAGCGTTACCGTCATTAGTTAAAAAATTCAAAGCGTCTTGACCATTTTTTGATTGGTGTACTACGTTGATATCATCTTCAAGATCTAATAAAGATGCTAGTGTTGTTAATAGCATTTCTTGATCTTCGGCAATTAACAAATTAATCATATTTAATTATCTGCTGATTTTAATGCAGGAATTGATATTATGAATTTGCTTCCCTGTTCATTTACTATAGAAATCTGACCGTTCAATTTATCAATCCTTTCCTTAATGCCTTTTAATCCAAACCCATTGACTTTTGCATTTGCATCAAATCCGTTTCCATTGTCTTCTAAAGTTAAAATAATTTCATTGTTTATTTGTGATATTTTACATTCAACTTTCGAAGCTTGAGAATGCTTCAGTATGTTGGTTACTAGTTCCTTTAGAATAATCGCGAGTTCTTTATTCGTGACATCGTCAAATTCGACTTTATCAAAGCAATATTCAAAATTGATATCGTTACTCTGTAAAACATATTTCGCATGGGCTAATTCAGAGTTTAGATCGCTAGTTCGGTAGCCTGTTACTACTTCTCTGATCTGTTTTAAGGCTTCTCGGGAAATGTTTTCAATTTGTTTAATTTCCGACTTTGACTTATCTTTCTCTTTATCAATTAGTTTGCCCGCTAATTCAGCTTTTAAAGTAATCACCGAAAAAGTATGACCAATTAGATCGTGCAGATCTCTTGCTATCCTCTCTCTTTCCGATATTTTTGCTAGGTGTTTTACTTCCTGCTGGCTTAATATTAATTCTTGTCTTTTCAAGTCAATATTGTGTTGATAAATATTAATACCACCAATCATCACGCTAAACAAAATAGCTGGAACATAAAAAAAAGAACTTAAACTATAAAACCAAGAATAAACACCAATCCAAACAACTATAACAATTAACCCAACAAAGGCCTTTTTAGGTGTGCTAAGCCGACAACAAAATGCACTTGCATAAACGAAAAACACGCTTGCGCCAAGGGTTAATATTGCTAGTAAGCTACCTATCAATAAAATTCCAAATATATTCCATTTGATTTGTTCGGTTGATGCCCAGTAGCCATTGAAATAAACAATAAGAAAAGCAAACAAGCCAATAGTGGCATAAACATAGCTATACTCTATTGGGTGATAGGCAATCAGACTCATGAAAAATATGCCTAAATAAACTAACCAAATATAGGGGGCGTAATGCATACTTGCAGAGGATTGACTTCTGGGAAGTAAAAAATAATCGATTTTTTTAAAGAGTGATTTCATGAATATTTTATAATTATTACATATGTCGTTTGTACTAGTTTAATTTTAAATTATCAATAGAAAAATTGAATTTACCTAGTGCTTTATTATTAACAATTGATATGTTAACAATATTTGACCAATCAACTTGTCCAAATGATTTTAGTTTAACATCATAGCTCTGCCATTCATTCGTCAGTTCTATTGTTCGCTCAAATGGTTGAAAGCTACCTTGCTGAAATACTAGCACAGATAAAACGAGTGGTTCAGAATTTGTTTTAGCCGTGTTTGTTTTAGCGGAAAAGCTAATTGATTTGATTTGACTAAAATCTGCAGCCTTATTCATTGATTGAGTTGGCAAGTAAGCAATCCCACTCCAAGGAAATATAAACCCTTTTTTTAACTCGCCCTGTATTTGTAAAAACTGATCATCACCTTCCTTTGTCAATAATTTTGTTGATCCGGTTGACTTACCACCAGCAAATTCATCGGTTGTTTTCAAGATCCCATCAATTGGTTTGTCGGCACTTGTGGCTGAATTAAAGTCTGAAACTAAATGAGGCTTAATGAGTCTATTTTTCTCAGCGCTGGTCTCACTCTTTCTATTTAAAAATTGACCATTCTTCCAAATCCCTACAATGTTTGAGCTATCTTCAATGTTATCAAAAGGGTTCCCATCAACCATCACCATTGAAGCTAATGTGTCGATTTTAATTATTCCTCTATCTGCAATAGGAAAGAATTTTCTAGCAGCGCCGGTAGCCGCATGGATTGATTGCTCATTCGTTAAACCTGCTTGAACTAAAAACATTAACTCGCCGTGTAAACTTGCACCGTGAGTGGTTCCAGGGTTAGGTGCGTCGGTTCCAGCTAGTATACTAACGCCATTATCAGATAACTTTTTTACGCTTTGAAAAGCAATATCTAACGCTTCTTTAGGAATGCCAAAATCAGGGAATCCTGATTTTAATTGCGTTGTTTGATTAGGGTTTAAATATTTCTTAATTGAGTCGTTACTGAGTAGTTTTTGTGTATTAGACAATTGAGTAATTGAAGCATTCACTGATAACGTTGGGATGATAAAAGCGTTATTCTTTAACATCAATGAAACAAACTCATCATCCACTACTTGATCCATAAAACTATGAACAATGCCATTCGCTCCAAGTTCAATCGCGTGGCGCGCTGAGATTAGATTATCGACATGAACTACCAGTATCTTTTCTTGGACATGGGTTTGAGTAATTAGTGCTTCTAAAATCTCATAACTAACTGATGGAAAGTGTTGCCGTTTTGCTTCTTTAGCGTTATAAACCGTTTTAATATAATCAGCACCTTGGATGATCCGATCTTTAACAAAGGATTCAACTTGATTGGTATTTTCTAAAACAGGAATTTTAAATCCATACTCCGTACCATGACCACCCTTTGTGGTGGCTAAAATAGTTGAAGAAAACAAATCAGCTTCATTAGTATTATTGGGATTATCCCGTTTGCTCTGATGTTGATTAGCAAAGTCTGGCATCGTGAACATATCAAGCTCTGTTGTCACGCCAAAGTTAATAGCATCAGTTAACGCATTGTTATAAGCATGAGTGTGTGAGTCAATAAACCCAGGAAGAAGAGTTTTATCTTTTCCATCTATCTCGGGTAATGAGTCATTATTACCTTCTTTTGAAATGTCGAGATTGTCACCTATTTTATAGAATCGATTGTTTTTAATAAAAACATCAGTAGAAGTTAATAATTTGTCTCCAGTATAAAGTCTCACATTGCGAATGATAAAGTTATTGCTGGCGTTAATTATTTTCGGGCTGGTTGCATCCGATTTTTCTTTGGTATTTTTTATCTTTTCATTAGGTTCCGGTAATAGGAAAATAAAGCTAACTAAAAATATAAAACCAATTAATAATTTAATTTTCATTTTTGTTTGTCCTTTTTATTGTATGCTTTTAATGCCAAAAACATAAATACGAAAGTGTAAGCTGTCAGTACTCCAATATGCAGAAAAATCGGTGCTCCAATATCCATATCAACAATTTTCAAAGCTAATTGTGCTAGATGGTATGGCGGTAAAATATTAGCGAACTGTTGCATAAAGTCTGGTAAGAAAGTAATAGGTAACCATAGACCAGATAAAAACCCCATAGGTAAATAGATTAGGTTTACTGTGGCTGGCGCGCTAAATGCTTTTAAGTATAATCCTAACGTCATTCCAATTGCACAAAATGGTAGCGATCCTAATAGCAGTGTAACCATCATTAAAAGCCATTGGGAGTGAAATAACCTTACGCCGCCAAATACTGCACCTAGCAAAAATAGCAAGCTAATTATAATCAGTGAAAATATCAGTGTAAGCATTATTCGAGAAACAATATAGGCGGAAGCAGGCATTGGGGATATTTCTTTTAGGTCAAACCAACCCTGTCCACGCTCAATCGCTATGCCAACACCAAAAGAGAATAAGGCGGGACCAATCACGCCAAAAGTAGCATAGGTCGCCATTAAATAAGTGGGCATAGTGGCTTTATTCATGGAAAAGAGAATTCCAAAAAATGTATAAAACATAATAGGGAATAAAATGGTGGGAATGCTGAAACCTGGTGTTCTAAAAAGCCGAGTGGTTTCTGTTTTTGCTTCCATGATGTAGATGTTGATTAAACTAGGTTTCATTTGATTCCTCCAATAAGTTATCATTATTTTCATTTAACAACAAAAACGCATCTTCTAATGCGGCTCCTGCGACCATCAGATCAGTTAATTTGATTTCCATTTCGACTTCGATTTCAAAGATCGATTTTAAGGTTTCTACTGGATCATCCGTTTGAATCTCAAATTGATTTTCATCTCCTTCATTTTCGGATACAGAAAAGTGCTTGATCGACGAAATTTTCTCCAATTGTTTCGGTTTTAAAGAACTATTAAATCGAATTGTCTTGCTTTTAATTTGAGATTTTATTTCTTTAGGCGTACCAATTTTAATAACACGCCCTTTACTCAACATAATAATTCGATCCGATAGATGATCGGCTTCTTCTATATAATGAGTCGTTAGGATAATGCTAGTTCCTTGCTCTTTTAAAGCCGTAACGGCTTGCCATAATAAGCGCCTAGCCGAGATATCCATACCAACGGTTGGTTCATCTAAGAATAATAACTTTGGGTTTCCACAGATCGATAGTGCAAATAACAACCGTTGTTTTTGCCCACCCGATAGGTTCTTACTGTATTGATTTTCAATATCTTTCAAGCCGACGATATTTATGACCTGTTGGTAATCCATTGGCGCAGGGTAATAACTTTGAAATAATTGAATATGTTCCTTGATGGTGGACATATCGGGTAAACCAGCTAACTGAAGCATTGCACCGGATTGGCGTTTAAGTTCGATATGCCCCGGCTCGCATCCAAGTAAACTCATTTTTCCGTGAGATAGGCTTAGCTTGCCTAACATCATATTGATTAAGGTTGTTTTTCCAGCACCATTCGGTCCCAATATAGAAAGGGCTTCGCCTTCATAAATGTGAAAGCTTACATTGGTTAACGCTCTTATCTCTTTTTTGTCAGCTTGGAAAGTTTTTGACACCTCCTTGACTGAAATAACTTTGTTTCTCTCGTTTATCGTCATTGTTTAAATACCTTTTAAAATTGTTGGTATATAATGACTATTTTTTAGATTGAGAAATATTGTCCTTTGTCATCAATTTAATATGACAAATGTCATTGTATTGTATGAGTTAAATTAAACCTGCCCTCGTTCCGCTAAAGACGTCACTTGATGAGAAGCTACCACCAAATGATCAAGTAACCTTACATCGATCAATGCTAATGTCGTTTTCAAAGTCTTAGTAATATCAATATCTGAAAGACTCGGTTCGGAAATACCAGATGGATGGTTGTGGGCAACGATGATTGCTGCGGCATTGTGGTGCAATGCCCTTTGAATGACAACTCGTGGATGTACAGACGAAGCATTGATGGTTCCAAAAAATAATTCTTCATAGGCTAAGACGCGATGCTGGTTATCCAGAAAAATAGCTGCAAACACTTCGTTTGGTTTGCCCAAAAGTCGAGATTGAACGTATGTTTTAACTTGTGCTGGATTTTGCATGGCGTCTTGCTGAGTGATTTGTTCTTCAATATGACGTTGGCTCATTTCTAAACAGGCTTGAAGCTGGACGTATTTAGCGGTTCCTAACCCTTTAATACTACAAAATTCATTCTCAGTTGCACTAAAAAGCGATTTTAAACTACCAAAATGAACGATAATCTCACGAGAAAGCTCCAATACATTTTTGCCTTGAGTGCCAGTTCGTAGAAATATGGCTAATAATTCAGAATCTGAGAGAGAATTAGCCCCCTTTTGTAGTAATTTTTCTCTTGGACGCTCACTTGATGGCCATAAATTCAGATATGACATAACAATTCCTTTTGTTAGTTGATTTTGTTCTTAGTTGTTATTTTGTAGAATGCAAGTATATGTAAACAATAAATCATTGTCTGTAAGACAAATGCACTAAAAAGAGTGAGTAAAAAGCTATTAGTTTTGCTATGATTAAGAGATAGTGAGTATTTAGTTCGGTAAATGTATTTAACATCATTAACTAATAAAAATGCACTTATGACTAGAATTCAACAATTACAAAAAATCTATTTATAGCTAATAACATCATTTAAATAAAATATACCTAAACAAGTAATCTAAAATACCTTGAAGTGAAAAATAAAGACGAAAATAATAAATCAGTTGCCTCTTTGAAAAATAAGCAAAAACTCAACATACTTTTGGGTGTGACGGGGGGGATTGCAGCTTATAAATCAGCAGATCTTGTCAGACGATTGCGTGATTTCGATTTTGAGGTGCGCGTTGTTATGACAAGCTCTGCTCAAGAGTTTATTACTCCAATGACCATGCAAGCGGTATCTGGTTATTCTGTTCATTCGGATTTGTTCGATCGAGAGTCGGAAGCCGCGATGGGGCATATTGAGTTGGCTAAGTGGACGGATATAGTTTTAATTGCTCCTGCAACGGCTAACTGTATTGCAAAATTAGCACATGGGTTAGCTGATGACTTACTGACAACCATCGTATTAGCGACTCAAGCGCAATTAATTATAGCGCCTGCAATGAATCAACAAATGTGGGCTAACCCAGCAGTAAAAGGTAATATTCAATTATTAAAAGAAAGGACTGTAGAGGTGCTAGAGCCAGCTTCGGGTGAGCAAGCTTGTGGGGATGTCGGGCAAGGAAGAATGCTAGAGCCTTTGCAAATAGCTGAAGAAGTTTCACGAAGGTTCACTAATGATCGTTTCGCTATTAGAAATAATGCGGATTTGTTCGGTAAAAAGATAGTTATAACAGCTGGGCCGACTCAAGAAGCAATTGATCCAGTAAGATATATTTCGAATCATAGTTCTGGGAAAATGGGTTATGCATTGGCAGAAGCTGCGGTAGAGCTTGGTGGGGAAGTTGTTCTTATTTCTGGTCCTGTTTCATTATCTTTTGAAAAGCAAGCAAATTTGATTAACGTAAAGTCTGCCGAAGAAATGTTATCTGCTGTAAAAGATAACTTAACGGATTGTGATATTTTTATTGGTTGTGCGGCAATTGCTGATTATCGTCCTATCGATATAGCATCACAAAAAATTAAAAAAAATAATGCACAGATGGAATTAACTTTAGTTAAAAATCCAGATATTTTAAATTGGGTTTCGGATAATCGTTTTTATTCCGATAAAAGCGATAAAAAAATATTTGTTGTCGGTTTTGCTGCAGAAAGTGAAAAATTGAAAGAGTTTGCAATGGGTAAGCTTAAAAATAAAAACCTCGATATGATTTGTGCAAATGATATAAGTTTACCAAACTTAGGTTTTAATAGTGATGAAAATGCACTAATGATTTTAAATAGACAAGGTGAAGAAATATTATTACCAGTAATGTCTAAAAAAGAAATTGCAATAAAAGTATTAGCTGAAGTGGTTAATAATCTGTTGTTAACAAACAACGATAAGCTTTCAGCAACGAACAATAACATGGAGAATAAAAGTGAAAATAGAAGTTAAAAAAGATCCTAAGGTTAAAGTGCCAAAAATGGATAGCAAGACGTTAATGTCTTATTCAGTTCCCTATTTGATTTTATGCGTTTTAACTATTATTTTTGTAGCAATTGTTCAATATTATTTAGTCGTCATTCAACCTGCTAGTAAACGTAATTCGACCTTTGTCAATGTGACTATGACATCTTATATGGAATTAGTATTGAATCGATTAGACTCTATTGGCGATTCAACTCAAACGGTTTTAAGTGAACCGTCCATCATTGAAACAGTTAACTCTGGCACGCCAGAAGAAATTACTCGTTTAGAAAAGCGCTTATCCCATCGTTTGCCGTTAGTCGATGGTGTCAGGATTCTCGAAAATAATACTCATGATGTTGATTTATCGTCTGTACCACCAATCACTAATGTGACATTGCAGTTAATGAGAAGCATTGAAAACAAAAATAGAGTGATGCATGAAGCAATCAATCCTGGACAAAAAAATCAATATGTCGCTGTTTTAGTAAAGATTAATAACACTAATAAAGTCGCATTAGTGGGTGTGAGTTATGATATTTTTGAGCGAGCGCTTCCCAAAGATAGGCTAGTACCTGGCTATTATGAATTTTTACAAAACTTTGCTAATCAAAACCGAGTTATTACTAGCATGGGAAGTGCTTCGCTAAAAGTGGGAGAGCCTATGGGGATCGCGCAACTTAATTCAACGCAATGGCGAGTAGCTTTTTGGCCAGCTAATCCAGAAGATTTTTCCTCAAATTTTGAATTGTTATTGTTTTTTGGTGGATTGATTATGGTTTTATCACTCGTTGCTATTGGTGGGTTTATTGGTTTAAGAAATTTACACTTAATGGTTCGAAGTGATGCATCAAGCTTCTTACGTTGGTTGATTGATAGTGCAAAACAAGACAAATCTTTATTACATAGTGATTTTCAATTGCAAATTTTTTCTGATATGTCTCAAACATTAACCAGAGAGGGTTTCGAATTTGAGCCCGCTGGCGATGTAAAAAAACGCATGAAAAAAGCTAATGCAGAATTAGAAGTGTTAAGTGGATCGGAAACACCAGCGTCTTTAATTGCGCCATTGAAAAACGAACCAACGGGTCTTGAAGTGTTCGAAAACAATAAGGGTATTGATGAAGATAGAGCTGAAGGGGGTACATCGGTTGTACCAGATTCAATTTTTAGAGCTTATGATATTAGAGGTATTGTTGGTGATACTTTAAACTATGAAATTGTAAAAGAAATTGGTAGGGCGATTGGAAGTGAAGCGTTTGAAAAAGGGGAGCAAAGAGTTGTTGTTGCCAGAGATGGACGTTTATCTGGACCGGAATTAATTAAAGCATTAAAGGAGGGTTTATGTGAAAGTGGTAGAGATGTCATTGATATTGGTGAAGTACCAACACCACTACTTTATTTTGCAACACATTATTTGGACTCTAGTTCTGGTGTGGTACTGACGGGTAGTCATAATCCGAAAGATTATAATGGTTTAAAAATAGTGATTGCCGGTCATACTTTATCAGGTGAAGAAATTTTATCTCTAAAGAAACGAATAGATACTGGCAACTTAATGAAAGGTGAGGGATCTCAAAGTACCGCCACGATCACACAAGATTATATAAGCCAAATTACAAGCGATGTTGCGCTAGTTAAACCACTTAAGGTGGCGGTTGATTGCGGAAATGGTGTTGCTGGTAAAATTGCACCACAATTATTACAGGCGCTTGGTTGTGAGGTTATTGGGCTTTACTGTAAAGTTGATGGAAATTTCCCTAACCATCACCCCGACCCCAGTAAACCAGAAAATTTAAGAGAATTAATTGAATTAGTGAAAACTGAGAAAGCTGATATTGGTTTGGCTTTTGATGGTGATGGTGACCGCCTTGGTGTGATTGATTCTGAAGGAAATATCATTTGGCCAGATAGACAAATGATGCTGTATTCGATTGATGTCCTCTCAAGAAACCCCGGTGCAGATATTATTTATGATGTGAAATGCTCAAAAAATTTAGCCAAAGTTATTTCTTCTAATGGTGGAAAACCAATCATGTGGAAAACAGGCCATTCTCTTGTTAAAGCGAAAATGCGAGAAGTTGGCGCATTGTTAGCCGGTGAATGTAGTGGTCACATATTTTTTAAAGAGCGCTGGTACGGTTTTGATGATGCACTTTATACTGCCGCACGTTTATTAGAAATTTTGGCTGGCGATGAGCGTACCTCAACTCAATTATTTGGTGAGTTGCCTAATAGTTTGGTCACGCCAGAAATTAACGTACATTTAGCCGATGATAAAAAGCATGACTTTGTTAAAAAGCTAGTCAAACAAGGTGCTTTCAAAAACGGTAAACTGATAGCGATTGATGGTGCTAGGGTTGAGTTCCAAGATGGTTGGGGGCTAGTGAGGGCATCAAATACGACACCTAATTTAGTGATTCGATTCGAAGCGGATGATCAAATGGCAATGGATCGAATTAAAAAGATCTTTAAGCAACAAATGCTGATGATAGATAGCAGTCTTGCTCTCAAATTTTAAAGAGGGTTAATGTTATGACAACCAAAAAAAGCAATAGAAAACAAGATATATTACAAAGTTTAGCTTTGATGTTAGAAGAGGACTTATCAGAAAGAATCACCACGGCACGCTTAGCCAAGCACGTTGGCGTGTCAGAAGCCGCTCTGTATAGACATTTTCCAAGTAAGGCCAGAATGTATGAGTCTTTGTTAGATTTTTCTGAAGAAAGTGTTTTTTCGATGATCAATAACATTAGCCAAAGTGACTTAGGTAGTTCAGAAAAATGCCAGCGGATTTGCCAGTTAATTTTAGGTTTTAGTCAAAAGAATCCAGGCATCAGTCGTCTTTTAATGGGTGAGGTTTTACTGGGTGAAACGATGAGATTGAAAGATAGAGTTTCACAATTTTTTGATAAAATTGAAACCCAAATTAAGCAAGTTCACCGTGACGATGCGATTAAAAACAACCGTTCAACGGTTGAATCTGCTGCTTATGCAAAGTTTTTAACGACCTTGATCGAAGGCAGACTTCAACAATTTGTTCGCTCTCAATTTAAATATTTGCCGATGGATAATTGGGATATACAGTGGGATTTGGTAATAAAAGCGATGAAATAGCGACATATTGTAACTCAATTACTGTTACAAATTAGTTCAAGCGCTCTCTAATATAATCTAAATAACCTTTTCGGATCCCTTTAATGCTGGGCGTTAAACAAAAACTAACACCTTGCTCAGTATTTGAACAAGATAATTCTAAAACGATTTGCATTTTATTCTCAGGTGCAGGAATTCGAGAAAAAGAGATAGCTATATGATGATTTTCTTCAGGGCGACTGGTTAAAATTAAAGTGTTGGTAATAATTTCAATTTTTCCCGTCGCATTATCACGAGCATAAATTTGTGCGAGTTGCCAAGCTCGATTGCACGTTTGACTATCCGGGCAATTATAAATAACTGGCTCGGTACCATCTGTTTTTTTCCCCTCTTTGCGTAATGTCAGGCGCATGCTTTCCAAATCTTTATATCGAATTATATCCTTTTCGAAACTTTTTTCTACTCGAAATTTTTCTTGTTCTAAAAGAGAAGAATTAGCCAGATTGTTAGTAATTTGATCGCGCGAATTTTGCATATCTTTACTTAATGATTTAGCGACTTTTTGACCGAGTCTTTCGTAAGTTGCAGCCTGCTGTTGTTGATCTTCTAATTGCAAGTGCAATAGATTAGCTTTACTGTTTTGTATTCTTATCCGCTGCTCTAAAGCGAGAAGTTGAGAGTCTCTATTCCTAATGATATCGCCAACCGAAGTAAACTGACGTAATAGATCAGCATCTTTCCTAATTTGCTGGTTTTGTCTAATTTTTATATTTCGTTTTTCAATTTTATCTAAACGGTCTTGATCAAGTTCAGCAAGAGTTTTGCTTGGATTAACATGGCTTATCAACGTTCCCATTTCATTAAAAACATCATAGCCAACTTTTTCCATTTGCGGGGTTATCTGATCTTTAATTTCTACCGCGCCTTTTGAATTTTTATAGCGATAATAATTTTTACTATCCACTATTAGGCTAACTAATAATAAACTGATAGTGAGGTAGAACCATTGCATTTTTTTCATAATTATAATACCCGTTAAATCTTAATTCTCATCAATGAGATAACTAATGCACACCATACTTCTCACGATATTGGATCATTGAGGCTAAATGTTGCTTCATTTCTGCTTGGGAACTCATATATTCATACAGATCGTCTAAATTGATAATAGCATAAACGGGGATACCGTATTCTTTTACGATCTCCTGAATGGTTGATAGTTCACCTTTCCCTTTTTCTTTTCTATCTAACGCGACTAAAACACCAGCAGTTGTTGCGCCTGCCGCTTTGATTATTTTCATTGATTCACGAATAGCGGTTCCCGCAGTGATAACATCATCGACAATCAGTACTCGCCCTTTTAAAGGGGCTCCAACAAGACTTCCACCTTCTCCATGGTCTTTAATTTCTTTGCGATTGTAACAAAAAGGAACACTTTTCCGATGTTTTCTAGCAAGAGATGTTGCCGTAGTACAACCGAGCGGAATACCTTTATAAGCCGGACCAAAAAGCATATCAAACTCGACTTTTTCATTCATTAGGGTATCAGCGTAGCAATCTCCCATAATGGCTAAGTCTTCACCCTGATTAAAAAAGCCCGCATTGAAGAAATAAGGGCTCGATCGACCAGATTTTAAGGTAAATTCGCCAAACTTTAACGCTTGGCGGTTTATTGCTAATTCAATAAACTGAGTTTTGGTATCGCTCATAGTTTGAATGTGCTTTTTGAGTAAATAATACCAATTTTAAACCGAATCTAATTGATCTTAAACTAATTTTTTACAAAATGATGCTTGGCGTAGACCTTTTAGAAAGTCATAATTGGTTATCTAGATTAAGCGATAAACAACTTGCTGAGAATATAAATAATGAAAAGCTTAGATAAGCTCGATATGGGAATCTTAACTGCCCTATTTGAAGAGGCCGATATCACTAATAAAGATTTAGCTTTACGTTTAGATATTGCAACTTCAACTTGTCAAGAACGAGTCAAACGGTTGAAATCACAGGGTATTATTAAAGGTTATTTTTGTGAAATTGATCTTCCAAAAGTGGCGACACATATTGAAGCGATGGCCGCGGTAAAAATGGTACGTCATACAGAAAAGCTGGCGGATCAATTAAGAGATGATTTGCTTAAATTACCTGAAGTGATTCAGGTTTTTCATATGGGCGGAGAGAATGATTTTAATGTCCATTTAGCGGTTTATAATTCTAGCGAGCTGAGGAAGTTGATTTTTAGAGAATTTACCTCAAGAGAAGAGATCCAAAACGTGGAAACATCATTGATCTTTGAGCATCAGCGGAGTCATATTTTGCCCCATCTTGGTTAGAAGATTAGGTGTGGGTATATGTGTTGAAGAGTTTAGTGTTTAATCAAATGTCGGTAAAGTTCGACTTTTAGTCTGCTCGTAAATCAAAGCGGTTTCAATATGCATGACTTCATCTCGAGAAGTTATCGAGCGAAAAACAAAATCTCGTAAATGTGATGTATCTTTTACAGTGATGTGAAGCAGAAAATCATTTTCGCCGCCCATATGAAAAATACTAAGAACTTCTGGGTAATTAACTAGTTCGTCACAAAAGGTTCGAATTACTTCTTCTGTATGTTTTCCTAATCGAACGGAGGTGATTGCTTCTATATTTCCACCAATAGACTTATAGTCAATTTCTAATGAAAATGATTTTATAATTGAGGCAGATTGAAGTCTCTTAACTCGCTCTAAGCAAGTGGATGCTGCGACATCTACCTTTTTTGAAAGTCCTTTATTGGTAATGCTTGAGTCAGCGTATAATTCAGCAAGTATATTGAGATCGATTGAATCTAGTTTTTTCATGATTATATTATTTCTATACGATCGAATTAAATGTTTGAGTCAGAATTAATTTAACCCAATATGCCAATTGACGGGTAGTTCATATCGAGATAGTTGATCTTCAACACCTAATATACAGGCAAATAGAGCCATTCTTACTAAGATCCCATTATCTGTTTGTCTAAATATTGCAAAACCAGGCACAGTATTAAGATCGTTATCTAATTCATTAGCATCGTGTCTAGAATCTCTTGGCAAAGGGTGCATGATGACGGCTTTAGGCAAACAATGATTCGCATAAATTTGTTTATTTAAACGAAAATAACCACGGTATAAATTAGCTTCTTCTTGATTGCTAAATCGCTCTTCTTGAATACGTGTTTGGTAAATAACATTCGCTTGGAAGAGCCCTTTTTCTAGATTACTTCCTATTTCAATTTGGTGGCCGGCTTGAGTTAATAAATCAACATATTGACTGGGTAACTGCAAAGCATCGGGAGAAACTAGCTGTATTTTTAACCCTTTATAAAGAGCTAAAAGATGGCATAATGAGTGTACTGTTCTACCGTGTTTTAAATCACCTAGCAAAGTCAGGCTAAGATCTTCAATTGTTTGGTTTAGTCGTTCCAATTCGTTTTTTATCGTGAATAGATCGAGGAGTGCCTGAGTTGGATGTTCATTTGAACCATCACCGCCATTAATTACAGGTACACGGCTACCGGTTGCAAATTCTTTCACAGAATAGGCTTCAGGATGACGCATAGCAATAATATCGCTATAGCCAGAAAGGACTTGAGCGGTATCGTAAAGTGACTCCCCTTTAGATAAAGCGGACGTAGATAGTCCCGTTGTTTCTCTCACTTCTCCGCCTAAAAGGTTAAAAGCGGTACCAAAACTGACGCGTGTACGGGTACTTGGTTCAAAAAATAAATTACCAAGAATTGCACCGTTTAAAACATGTGTCTTTTTTTGTCTTCTAGCATATGGTTTCATTTGATCGGCTATATTGAAAAGATTATTTATTGCATCAAGGCTGATATCTTTTACTGACAATAGATGCTGACCTTTAAAGTTCATTTCTGTCTCTTTCTTTCAATTGTTGTAGTTACGAATTTATTGTTTTGCTTTTAGAGATTATAACAATTTTTAAAATGCATTTTTTAACTCTTTTGCGTTAAGCGCTTAATTTTAGGATAATAGCCATCAACCAAGCCAACTGAGTCATTTAATATGCTAAAAATACTGATCCGATTTGCAATCTTCGCCTTTTTCATCGGGATAAGCCTATATATTGGAGTACAATGGAAGTTATCTCAGGATTTGGATTACTTCGTTTCTCACTCAAGTTATGGGGCTAAATTTAAGTATGGTAGCTCTTCAATAAGCCCGACTGGTGAAATAACGATTAATGATATTAAAATCAATATTCCAACCGCAGAAACAAAAATTACCATTAAACAGTTGAAGTATTCAGCCGGATCAATTTTGGATATGGCTTTTATCAGAACTCAATTAGGAAAAAATGAGTTTCCGAAAATTTTATCTTTAAAAGTTAAAGAAGCGATCATACCACTTTCACCTAGACTTGTAGAACTGTTAAGCAAAGGAGAGAAAATAAATACTTGGGATGCGGTAAACTCCTCTGCGTGTGGTAATGTGAAAAAAATTGGACTTCATGAGTATGTTGAAATGGGATATAACTATTTAGTTTTATCGTCTGAATCGCAGTTTAAAGAGGATTATTACAGTGGAAACCTAAAGGGAAATGGCTGGATTGATATTGAACAGACTAATCGCACAGAGTTTCAGCTTGATTTGGCAGGGTTTTATGAATATATTTCACAAGACGATGTTAAAAAAGAGCCTCCAAGTTTAGAGTTTTTAGATTTAACCATTGTCGATCAAGGATATAATAGACACAGGAATGAGTTTTGTAGTTTAAAAACAAATAGTAAAAGTGATGATTACATTCGAGAGCATGTTAAAACTGTTGCACAAAAATTAGATTCTGTAGATATCAAAATGACTTTGTCTGGCGTAAATGCATATCAATTGTTGATGCAGCCAAATAGTAAACTTCACTTGCAATTTAAACCCGAGTTTAGCTTCACCTTTGCAGACTTCGGTTATTATGATGAGCGAGAAATAAGGGAGCTATTAGGGTTAACGATCGAGGTTAATCAACAGCTCTACTCTAATCTTTTTAACAACTGGGCATTAGATCGATTCAATAAAATTGAAACGCGAGAAATAACGACGAAAACTGAACAATCTAAAAATCGTTTTTTCGAAAATGTGATTGTTCGGAGAAGTTTTCACCAAGAGGATAAAAAGTTAATGAATAAATTCATTAACGCCAAGATAAAAGTGGAGAAATTGGATGGTGAAAATATTCTAGGCGTTCTTCAAAGAAATGAAAAACAGCAACTAGTTATTGAGAGGCGGATAAGTGGCGGGACGGTTGCTTCTGTCATCGAGCCCCACCAAGTAAAAAAGTTTTTTGTTTATCGCTAGGGTTTTAGTATTGCCAGCATGATGACAGAGAATAAAACGATAACGGGAAACTCATTAAACCAGCGATAATAAATATGATTTTTAGTTTCTTTGTAATGACTAAAGTATTTTAGGTTATTCCCACAAATAAAATGGTAAATGATTAGTAGGGCAACCAATCCAAGTTTTATTTTCATCCAAGTCATATTGAGTAATGTATTATTTAAATAGAGCATCCAGCTGCCTAGAATAATTGTTAAAATCATAAATGGCGTTATAAAGCGATAAAGCTTTCTTGCCATGATTAATAAATGTTCATAGGCTTCCATTTTATTCTCAGATTGTGTCATAGCCAAATTAACGAATATTCTTGGCAAATAAAATAAACCAGCAAACCAACTGACCATGAATATCAAATGAAGTGCTTTTAACCATAAATATGTCATTTTATTGATTACTCGTTAGCTACTTGTATAATCTTGAATGGTATATAAAAGCTTCATCAAGCTAGAATTCATTAAACACTTTAATGCCGTTTTCCCGCAAAAGTATAGAGGTAATGCCTTCTCCTTTAATTTTTACAGCAGATAAACTTCCATCGTAAATCTCGTTGCTTCCACATGAAGGACTGGATTCGGTTAATATCGCCATTTTAACATTTTTTTTTAAGCATACTTCTAAGGCGATGTTGGCGCCGATTTTAAACTCTTCTGTGACATCGTTATTATCTATATTAACGACTGCAATTGTACCATTAGAGTCTTTTTTAATTTCAGCTGGTGATCTGGGTATAGGTAAACCGCCTTTTACTTCAGGACAAAGCGGAATAAGAATCCCAAGTTTCGACCAATTTATAAGTATTGAATGATTAATTAATTTGCCATTACCATCATACCTAACGGCTTGTCCTATTAAGCAAGCACTGATCAGTATTGAAGTGTTATCCACAATTTCGACCATTAAAAATCATCAATGTTAGTTTTTAGTAATTATTTTTAGAATAATATCCTATACCTATTGATAACCCACACTCCATCCTGCAATTAATTCTTTCCGTGTTACTGTAAAGGTTGCCACCAATTACCTGAAACAAATAACATAGAAAGTAATTTTAACGAGTTACTGTAATAGTTATTTGGATCATTATCAACAGAGCTATTCATCAGATCCCAGCCTTTATTAATAAATTCTTGATGCTCGCCGTTGGCAACCGTTGCAGCCGCAACCATTGGTGCAGTAAACGCCATATCAGAATAACTCACCAGAGCATTACCCTGTAAATCGTAGCCTGCAACAATTAAAGATGGATCGCCTTGAGTTTTTAACTGGATCCAATCAACAATATAACTAACCGCCTCTCTGGCTTTATCATTGTCAAAATGAGCAACATCAAAAGCGATCCTTAAAGGCATACGGCAGGCATTCCAAGAGAAAGAGCCATCAGTGCTAGCCTCTAAATAATTTTCCACTGCCGGTTGCGGGATTTTTCCATTGATAAAGTCTGGCATTAAACCCGTTGTTTGCGAATAATTATCCCGAATAACATCCATAATTTCATACACTTTATCTGCAGCCTCATTCCAATAATGCTCGCTGGTAGCATTGGCAAAAACACGTAAATGACTGGTCATCCAGTCAGAAGAGCGACTACCAAATTCATAGTTTGATCCTTTTGTAACCCAATCGCCTAACAAAATACGTTTATCATCTCCCATTTCACTGACTTTGATTCCATTGTTAATAATACGCTTTGCTTCTGCAAGATAATCAATCAGACCGTTTGATCCCCATTGCTCATGCGCTAACAATAACCCATAGGCAATATCCATATCACCATCTGTTGCCGCATCGGAGTCATACTGCCTTTCTTCACTTGGATGAATACACCAAGACATAAGGTGTTGATTAATGATCGAGCGGTGTTGATGATAAACATTAAACATCCCATCAAAATAAAGCTTTGCATTTACCTCTTCACCAGCCATCAGCGCCATTACAATCATGCCATAACCATGCGCTTCGGAAGTTGTGGTATTGGGTGAGCAATCATCACCATCCATTTTGATATAATAACCTCCTCCAGGAGTGGTACCATTAGATTCAGTAAGGTAAGCATTTTTCCAATCATTAAAATGAGTTAATACCGCTTGATTAAGTTGTGCTTGGCTCTTATGAGATGGCTTACTCAATTTGTCATAGTCCATTTGTTGGGGAAAAGGTTTTGCCACCGCCATTACAGAAACTACATCGACTGTTCTGGTTGCGCTACTGTTATTGCCAGCAGCATCAACAGCAGTGTAAATAACTGTGTAATTACCAACAAGATCACTATTAACGTTATTATTAGTTTCAACCTCAACGCTCCCGTCACGATCATCAACGGCTACCGCCCCAGCATCTACATAACCACTTCCTTGAGTGATAGTCACTTGACTATCACCATTTATAGTAATAACTGGTGGCACTTGATCTTGTGAAGCGATGATTCTAACATCTCGAATTGATTGGCTCGTATTATTTGCATTGTCAGTTGCGGTATAGGTGATCGAGTAGTCGCCAACAACATTGGTATTGACGCTCCCTGTTATGACCACAACAACAACACCATCAACATTATCGGTAGCCGTCGCATCAGGCTCTTGGTAATATTGTCCTTGCTTCACATCCATTGGGTTTTCACCATTTAGAATGATAATTGGAGCGATTGTATCTTGAACCGGATCACTATTTTCATCACCGCCACCAGAGCAACCCATAAAAAGCAATAAAAAGAGTATATTGACGATGTTGGTATTTTTATTAAAGAAAAAAAAGCGCATTAGTAGATCCTTTTGGCTCCGGTTGTAAAAGCGACATTTGAAAGTTTAACCCAGTAGAAATTTACTTGCTTATGATACGGTATACAACTAATAACTTTCATAAATGTGACTTTATTTACTTTATACCAGTAAATCATAAACACTGTTTCTTTAAGAAGTTTAGATATAATATGAGTTATATGCAGAGGCATGATGTTTTTTCTTTTGTACTAGATAATGACAATATTACAAACCAAGTATCATAATAAACTGTAAATATTTGTAAGCTAATCTATTACTTTTATATAGGATAAGGTGTAGAGTGTCGCAATATTTAACAGGTTATTGTATAATTTTTCGCTGAGAACCGCTTGTTTCGGGCTTTTAACCCTAAATAAATTGTGGGTTAGGTTTTCAAAAAAGAATCAAAATAATATGTTTTTTGAATTTAATTGAGGGTATTGGGATGGGAATAGAATTTATAATCGATATGTTAACGCGTTGGGGTCATTTACTTTTTGGTATGACTTGGATTGGATTGCTTTATTACTTTAACTTTATTCAGGGTGGATATTTCAAATCGGCTTCTCCTGAAGCATTAAAAGATGCTAAAGCTAAATTAGCGCCAGAAGCGCTGTGGTGGTTCCGTTGGGGGGCGATGTTTACTTTTCTTACAGGTGTTGTTCTTTTAGAAAAGGTCTATCGAACTGGTTTGTTAAATAATTATATTGTGGTTGGTGCTACTTTAGGAACATTTATGTTTTTGAATGTTTGGTTGATTATTTGGCCAAATCAAAAAATTGCTTTAGGTATGGTTGAAGGTGACGGAGCAGCTGCAGGTGGTAAAGCGTTATTAGCTTCACGGACTAATACTCTTTTTTCGGGACCAATGGCATTTTGTATGTTAGCGGGAGGGCATTTTGGCGCATGGGGTAATTTATCAGCGCATATGAATGCTATGTATGCGGCATTGGCCGTAGTTATTATTCTTGAAATCAATGCGATCGTCGGCAAGCAAGGATTTATGACGACTGTTCGTGGAGTGATTGTTAGCAGTCTAGCGCTAACGGCGATTATTGTTGGAATATTACAATACGTTTAATTGTGTTGTTTCTAAATGATAGGGAACTAAATCCCGATTTGCGAATATAAAAAAACCGACTTTGTGTCGGTTTTTTTATGTTAATCATTTTAGAATAAAAGATTACTCATCCAAGAAACTTCGTAATTGGTCAGAGCGAGTTGGATGACGTAATTTACGTAACGCTTTCGCTTCAATCTGACGAATTCTTTCACGAGTAACATCAAACTGCTTACCAACTTCTTCTAGTGTATGGTCAGTGTTCATACCGATACCAAAACGCATTCTAAGTACTTTTGCTTCTCTAGCGGTTAAACCCGAAAGGACACCTTTAGTCGCATCGCCTAGGCTTTGAGAAGTGGCAGTATCAATTGGAGAATCTTGATTCGCATCTTCAATAAAGTCACCTAGGTGTGAATCTTCATCATCGCCAATTGGTGTTTCCATTGAAATCGGTTCTTTAGCAATTTTAAGAACTTTACGGATCTTATCTTCAGGAAGTTCCATTCGGATTGCTAGTTCATCAGGTTGAGGTTCTCGACCCATTTCTTGAAGCATCTGTCTGGAAATACGATTGAGCTTGTTAATTGTTTCAATCATATGAACAGGGATACGAATGGTTCTAGCTTGGTCAGCAATAGAACGAGTAATAGCTTGTCTGATCCACCAAGTTGCATAAGTTGAAAATTTATAACCTCGACGGTATTCAAATTTATCAACGGCTTTCATTAAACCGATATTACCTTCCTGAATTAAATCTAAGAACTGTAAGCCTCTATTAGTGTATTTTTTAGCAATAGAAATAACCAAACGTAAGTTAGCTTCTACCATTTCTTTTTTCGCTCGACGGGCTTTAGCTTCACCAATCGACATCCTTCGGTTTGTCTCTTTAATTTCGACAATACTTAATTGGCTCTCATCTTCTATCCGTGAAATTTTATTTTGTGCTCGAATAATATCTTCTGCATACTCTTCTAAAGTCTCATGATAGTCAGTTTCTTTTGCAAAAATAGAATCTAACCAACCCGTATTAGTTTCATTTCCTGGAAAGGTGCGAATAAAATCTTTGCGTGGCATTTTTCCTTTTTCTGTTGATAGTCGCATGATTAAGCGTTCTTGAGTTCTTAGATTAGTCATTCTCTGACGCATTCGACTCGATAACTTGTCGAACATTTTGGGTAAAAGTCTAAACTTTAAAAACTCTTCTTTCATTGCGTCAATGTGTTTAATGGCATTTTTATGTTTTCTACCATATTTATTAATTGCGGTTAAAGACTTTTCATAATGTTTTCTTAAAGCAGTAAAAATTTCTTTTGCTAGCTCTGGATCAGGGCCGAGGTTTTCTTCTTCCTCTTCTTCCTCGTCCGAATCATTAGTTTCACCATCTTCATCGGCTAACTCTTTCTTAGGAACCGCAGAACCAACATGTGCTGCACCAGCGATGGCATCTGTTTCACTATCAGCGTAGCCAGTAATGATATCAGTCAGTTTTATTTCTTCAGCTGCCCAGCGGTCATATTGATCCAATAATGAGCTAACCGTTTCAGGATATTCCGCTATAGAAGCTAATACTTGCTTGATACCCTCTTCAATTCGTTTTGCTATGACAATTTCACCTTCACGAGTCAATAGTTCAACCGTTCCCATTTCACGCATGTACATACGTACCGGATCAGTTGTTCGCCCTAACTCACTTTCTACACTTGCGAGTGCCGCAGCGGCTTCGTCTGCAGCATCTTCATCAGTTGCTGCATTTTCATTCATTAGCAATGCATCAGCTTCGGGAGCAACTTCAAATACTTGAATTCCCATATCGTTGATCATACTGATAATATCTTCAACTGCATCAGGTTCAACGATATCTGGTGGTAAGTGATCGTTCACTTCTGCATAAGTGAGATAGCCTTGCTCTTTACCACGGGCAATCAACAGCTTTAATTGAGACTGTTGTGATGGTACTTCTTTTGGTGTTTCTTCTGACATTTAACTTTGACCTTCAGGTGCTAGATTTTGACTGTAAGTTTTTGATTCTACTATTTTGTGTTTCAATTTCTAAATTTTGCTTTAATGTCTGTTTTGGAACTTTGCGTCATTGACGCTATTTTGAGTCACTATTTTAGATAAGGACTAGCAAAAATGTAACGCGCAATTATACACGCTCAACTAGTTTAACAGCAAGATTTTGAGTAGTATATGAGATAATATTAGGACAATTTTTGTAAAAAACTGAATGATTGTTGGCATTTTAGATAAGATGTTGCTTTCTAGTTGCAAGTAGGCAATTTTAACCTCGATTTAGCATTTCTTTTTGCAAGCTTTTGAGGCTGGATTTTTCTTCAGAGGAGAGTGGTTGCAAGCGAGACTTTTCCATTAATCGATCCCATTCATCAACAATATTTTCTCTTTCTAAGCGAGATAGAATATCGGCTAATTCATTGGGGATCTGCTCTTTACTGATTAGTAAATCTTGATGCGCTAGGGCTAATAAGTGTTTTTCTACTGGTTTATCTCGCCAGTTTTCGATTAAAGCACCCATTGTGATAGCTTCATTGTCATTAATTAACTGACATAGTTGAGAGAATATTGTTGCGCCAGCTTCATCCACTTGAGTGATCCAATCGAGGTTAGCGGCTGGCAATGAATCCGGATTTTGCAGTAATAATGCTATCGCTCGGCGAAATGGAGCCTTACCCTGAATTTTGATTGGTTTATTGACTAAAGCATAATCTTGGTTGCTAAGATATAGGTTCTCATTATTTTGTTCATATTGTTGGGTGTTATAGCTAGAAATTTGCTCAATATTAAAATAATGATCATCATCATTAGAATATAGCGATTCGTTAGAACCTTCACTTGCTTCTTGTTTGGTTCTCTGATTTGAGTTGTGATTAGTTTTTTGTTTGGTTTGTGGTGATGATCTAGCGCGAGTATTATTCGATTCATCAACTTGATTAATGTTTTCAATTTGCCTTTCATTTAAACCAGATAGAAGGGCTAGTTTTTGATTAAAACGACTGAGTAAAATAGGATCTTTAATTTTATGGGCAAAAGCTTTAGCTATATGGATTAATTGGGCGGGACCTTCAAAAGTATTCATATCAACCTGAGAAGTCAGATGGTTAATTAAAAAATCAAAGAGAGTGGTCGACTGATCAATGTTTTTATTAAATTCGTCTGCGCCAATTTTTCTAACCATAGTATCGGGATCTTCTCCGTCAGGTAAAAACATCAAGCGGATTTCTCTTGTATCACGCAGCAAAGGGAGCGCATTTTCTAATGCCCTCAGTGCGGCTGCTTTCCCAGCTTTATCTCCATCAAAACAAAATACTATTTTGGAGCATATTCTAAATAATGTATTTAAATGTTCTGTTGATGTAGCTGTTCCGAGCGTTGCCGTGGCGTTAAAAATACCAAACTGTGCGAGTGCTACAACATCCATATAGCCCTCTACTATGAGAATTTGTTTAATACTTCTAAGCTCTTTTCTCATTTCATATAGACCATATAATTCACGACCTTTATGGAATAGTTTAGTCTCAGGAGAATTAAGGTATTTTGGCTCTCCTGTATCAATAATTCTACCGCCAAAACCTATTACATGACCTCGGCGATTTCGGATAGGAAACATAATGCGATCACGAAACCGATCATAAGTATGACCTTTATCATTTTTGATCATCATGCCGGTATCAACAAGATCCTGTGTTAGATCTTTAGATTCAGTTTTCAAAGTGGCGAGATTTTGCCATCCCTCCGGCGCGTAACCGATACCATATTTTTTTGCAATCTCACCACTGAGACCACGATTTTTGAGGTAAGCAATAGCAGGTTTGGCTAAAGGATTATTTTTTAATTGTATTTGATAATATTGAGAGGCTTCAGCCATTAATGGAAACAGGTTATCTTGAATTTTGTATTGCTCTTTATTGGCACCAGAATAAGCTTCATATTGAATTTCCATTCCCATGGATTGAGCTAAGTCCTCAATCGAAGCCACAAATTCTTGACCTTCATACTCCATGATAAAGGTCAACGCATTGCCACTAACGCCACAACCAAAACAATAAAAAAACTGTTTGTCAGGACTTACGGAAAATGAAGGTGTTTTTTCATTATGAAAAGGGCAGCAAGCGGAATAGTTTTTGCCAGTCTTTTTTAAGTTAATTCGTCGCTCAATCACGTCAACAATATCAACACGTGCTAAAAGCTCATTGATAAAAGATTGAGGAATACGACCAGCCATAGAGTGAGCTTAACTTAAAAATTGGGGAAGTGATTTTAGCACTGATGCGACTATTGATGCCACAGGATGACGCAACATTTATTTAGAAAATTTAAAACGAGCAGCCAAATATGAAGAACACTAGAGAGAATAGACTAACTATCCGAGTTTAGCTTTGATAATCCCGCTAACAGCGCCGATATCGGCACGGCCTTGTAACTGAGGTTTTAAAATAGCCATTACTTTACCCATATCTCGCATAGTTTCAGCGCCACTTTCTTTTAAAGCCGCATCAACTAATTCTGAGACTTCTGCATCGCTTAATGCTTGAGGCATGTAACCTTGAAGCGCTTCAATTTCTTCTTTCTCATTATCAGCTAATTCTTGACGAGAGGCTGCTAATTCTTGATTACCTGAAGCTCGCTCTGTTTCTGCAGCAGCTTCAAATTGAGAAATAGAATCTTTGCGTTGTTTGACCATTTTATCGAGGATCACTAAAATCCCTGTATCATCTACTTCAATTCTCTGATCGACTTCGATTTGCTTAATTGCAGCCAACAACATACGAATAGCGGTTAAGCGCACTTTTTCTTTGTTGCGCATCGCATCTTTCATATCAGCTTTGATTTGTAATAATAAATCAGACATAGCAGTTATAAATCAGTTAAATGTGGACTTGATAAAATGTAGATTTAACCAAGCTCTTTACTAGTTAAACCTATTTTTTTTAGTTGTTCTAGTAAAGACGCTTACGCTTAATAGAATCGCGAGAAACTTGCTTTAAATGACGCTTAACTGCTGCTGCTTTCTTACGCTTACGTACAGAAGTCGGTTTTTCATAATGTTCACGTTGACGAACTTCAGCAAGAATTCCTGCTTTTTCGCAAGATCGTTTAAAACGACGTAGTGCAATATCAAATGGTTCGTTATCTTTTAATTTCACTGCTGGCATTGAATCTATCCTAGCTGGTTGCTTGTAATTGCCCTAAATTTAGCTATTACGGAAAAATTTGGTTAAAATTCGTCACAATCGACGAGGGCGCAGATTCTACAGCTTTTTATAGGTGGATGCAAAGGAAAATAACATTGAAAACACAAGTAATTACGATAGATTTTGATGATGGATCAAATGCAAGGTATGATCTTCCTTATAGATTTAAAATTAACTGTTTAAAAAAGCCCTACAATGACTAAAATACTTGGCATAGAGACCTCTTGCGATGAAACTGGTATCGCTATTTATGATGAAGAAAAAGGCATTACTGCACACCAACTTTATTCGCAAGTTGCGATGCATGGGGAGTACGGAGGTGTGGTTCCAGAATTAGCATCACGTGATCATGTGCGAAAAATAATCCCCTTAGTTAAAGCGACGTTAAAAGAAGCCAATTGTACGCATAAAGATTTATCGGCTATTGCTTATACACAAGGGCCAGGTCTTATTGGCGCGTTGTTAGTTGGAGCGACTATTGGTCAGTCATTAGCCTATGCATGGAAGTTGCCATCTATTGGCGTTCATCACCTAGAAGGCCATCTCCTTGCGCCAATGCTAGAAGAAAACAAACCAAATTATCCCTTTTTAGCCTTGCTAGTCTCAGGTGGGCATACCATGTTGGTAGATGTGAAGAGGTTAGGTGATTATGACATCATCGGTGAATCTATTGATGATGCTGCAGGTGAGGCGTTTGACAAAACCGCGAAAATCATGGGGCTTGATTATCCAGGAGGACCGATCCTGGCTAAGTTAGCGGAAAAGGGAATCGATGAAACTTTGCGTTTCCCTAGACCAATGACAGATAGACCGGGATTAGATTTTAGCTTTAGTGGTCTTAAAACATTCGCCGCGAATAAAATTGCGGCATCTGATGGTAGCCCTCAAAGTAAAGCGGATATTGCAAAAGCTTTTCAAGATGCCGTTGTTGATACTTTGGCAATTAAGTGTAAACGGGCGATTAAGCAAACTGGGAGGAAATCATTAGTAGTTGCTGGGGGAGTGAGTGCCAATTTAGCGCTTCGTGAAAAATTAGCAGAATTAATGAGCCAATTTGATGGGCAAGTCTTTTATCCTCGACATGAATATTGTACTGATAACGGAGCGATGATCGCTTATGCTGGGTACTGTCATTTTGTTAAGGAAAATCCGACTGTGCCGGATAGTTATCCGATTAAGGTGCATCCTCGGTGGCCTATGAGTGAGGTGTTTTCAGCTTGATTGATTCAGATATTTAGCTTTGATCGCAATATCCAAAAGCATTTTGCTTCGTAGTACCTACTTTTGGCGCTTTGCTTTGTTACTTTTTCAAGAGTTAAAAAAGTAACCCAAAAGTCCTTAGCATTCCCATTAGGGAGTGAATTTAGGTATTTTTTTATTTCAGTGACGGTGTTGTGGTTTAGGTATTTGCTCTTTTAGAGTGAAACAAATTAGAAATATTACTATGGTGCCTAATTAAAACCACTAATGATAAAGCGCAAAGCGGAACAAATAACTCAGGTTTAAAATGATAACCAAAAAATGGAATAATCAAGCTAGTGACAATGGATGCGATTGATGAGCGACCAAATGTGTATAGTGTTAACAACCAACTGCCTATAATCAAAATGGCAAACGAAGAAATGACTAAGGCAACCACGGTGATCATACTAGCAACCCCTTTCCCTCCTTTAAAACCAAAATAGATAGGAAAGCAGTGTCCTATAACGGTCATAACTCCCACCCATAAGCTTGCTTCGCGTCCGTAATCTAACTTATAGACCAAAACCATCGGTAATGCGGTTTTAAGGAAATCACCAGCAAGCGTTAAAAACCCAGCCAATTTACCGCCAATTCGGTGAACATTGGTAGCGCCAGCATTGTTTGAGCCTAGTGTTCTAGGATCTGGGAGTGAAAATAGTTTGCATACGATGATGGCCGAAGAGATTGATCCAGCGAGATATCCAAATATCAAACTTAAACTAAAAAACAGATCCATCATGAATATTGTTAAGTGAAGTAATGCGTTCTATTGTAAAACATCAAAGATGCAAATAATATGGAGATATTAAAAGCATCATGTTAATTTGAGTAATTTATGGATATTGTCTTTATAAGAGATTTAGAAGTTAAAACGGTCATTGGTGTCTTTGATTGGGAGCGCAAAATCCGTCAAAGATTGGTTTTTAATATTGAGTTGGGAACTGATTTTTCTGCAGCTGCGAAAACAGATGAATTAGAGGACACTTTGGATTACAAAGCTATTTCCCACGCTATTGAAGAATTTACTGAGGCATCGAGTTATAAACTGGTAGAGGCCTTAATTTCTGATGTCGCGGATTTAGTGATGAGCGATTTTTCAGTCAAATGGCTGGCAATTACTCTAGATAAGCCCGGAGCGGTTAGTTGCGCACGCAGTGTTGGTGTTAAGCTTGAGCGAGGCACAAAGTGGTAGATGTTTATATTGGCATAGGAAGTAATATTGAGCCTGAAAAGCATTTCAAGGCGGTATATAGCTTGTTGAAAAAAACTTATCCATCGATTGAATTTTCTCGTACTTTTAAATCCTCTGCTATTGGTTTTGTTGGAGATGATTTTTATAATTCGGTAGCCAGATTTTCAGTTATGAAATCGTCGGTTACAAAGGCATCGACTGAATCAGGCAACACTCATTCACTCAGTCAACTTGATGAAGTTCTTATTCAGTTAAAAAGCATAGAAAATCAACTGGGACGAGCTTGGAAGGATAAAAAATTCAGTGCGAGAGTGATTGATATTGATGTTTTACTATTTGGTGATTTAGTTTGTAATACGCCTATTCAGTTACCGAGGGGTGAGATTGTAGAAAATGCTTATGTGCTTTGGCCTCTTTCTGAACTAGCGTCGAATTTGATACATCCTCTTGAGAATACGACTTACGCTGACCTTTGGGAAAATTTTGATAAGGGTTCTCAAGAACTTACTGCATTGTGATTTTTAAATATACAAACTCCGCCCACCATCAACATTAATATTGGCTCCGGTCATATAGTGAGCATCAAGTAATAAAAAAGCAGTGGTTTGACTAATATCTGATTCCTTGCCTATTCTTTTTATGGCTGTATTCTCTAAAATTTGTAATCGCATTTCTTTTTGACTATCCGTTTCATTGTCAGGCCATAAAATAGCGCCGGGCGAAATACTATTTACGCGAATATCAGGTGCTAATTCCAATGCTAATTGTTTGGTCAATTCTTGCAACATCGATTTACTGGAAACATAGGCTGAGTAGTTTTTATGACCTCGTTTGGCATAAATATCAATCAGATTCACTATTGAACCGTTGTTTTTTTTAATTTCATCACTGGCTAATAACATCAATTTTTTAGGTTGGGTTGTATTGACTTTGATTAGCTGATTGGCTTGACTTTCAGTTGAATCATTGATTGGCATAGGATAAAAAATAGAAGCATTATTGACTAAGTAATCGAGGCGGCTAAATTGTTCCAATGTGTTGATTATAATTTCTTGGGGCGCATTATTTTCTGATAAGTCTTTTTTCACAACATAAGTACTTTTTAGTCGAATACTATTTAACTGATCAGCTAATTGCTCCGCTTCTACTTCCGAATGATTACAATGAATGACAATATCAATTCCTCGACCATGTAATTCCATAGCGATTGATAAACCGATCCTTTTTGAAGCGCCTGTAATTAATGCAACAGGCCGATTATTTTTCTGGTTATTCATTTCTTAATTGTATTGAGTTAGTAATCTCAGTTATTCTTAGTATCTCATGTATTTTTAGAATGTTGCTTCGTTTATGATTCTCATCAATGTCTGTTAGCTCAAACCATCAATCAAGTGGATCAGAAAACTCTTCAAAAGAGTTTAAAATTAGCGCTGAAGCATCTGATATTTCATCAGAACTAACCGATCGCATAAAAACTAAAATAAGAGAGAATGGTTCCCCAATTAATTTTGAAACTTTTATGCAAATGGCTTTGTATGAAGCTCAATTGGGATATTACCAGAATAATTTACATAAATTTGGTGAAAAAGGCGATTTTATTACGGCGCCGGAAATGGGAAGTCTTTTTGCTGGGTGTATTGCTGATTCGATTGTCGATGGTTTAAAAAGTGATGATAGATTAAAAAATATGGATGCTGGCTCAATATTAGAAATCGGTGCCGGTAGTGGTCGACTAGCTGTCGATTTAATCAGAGCATTAAAACATCAAAATAGTTTACCTGATCAATACTTTATACTTGAGCCATCAGCAACATTGCAGTCTCAGCAAAAACAGTTGGTTGAAAAAGAGTTAATTGAAAAGGAGTATGATGAATTTCTAAACAAAGTCGAATGGCTAGCTGAATTACCAACTGATTTTGAAGGTGTGATTATTGCTAATGAGGTGATTGATGCCATTCCTTGCCAAATAATAAAAAAAACTGAGCAAGGTTGGTTTTATCAAGGCGTTGATTTAGTTGATGACGAATTGTGCACCTGTTTAACGGGCAAAGTTGAATTGGACGATTTACCTATTCAATTAACAGAGAATAATGATAGTGAAGATTACATTCTTGGTTATCAAGCAGAAATTAGAAAACAAACGTCAGGTTGGCTTTTATCTTTGTCAAAGTGTTTAGCCAAAGGGCATATTTTATTGATTGACTATGGTTATCCAGCAAGTGAACTTTATCATCCGCAAAGAATTGAAGGTAGTTTAACCTGTTTTATCAATCACCATCAGCATTCAGATTATTTAAAAGCGATTGGATTACAGGACATTACCGCACATGTTGATTTTACTAATATCGCAGTAAAAGCCAGTCAACACGGATTGATCATTGAAGGGTTTACAACTCAGGCAGGTTTTTTACTCGAAAATGGCATTATTGAAAAAGCTGAAGCATTGTTGAATTCCAATGAAGAGCAAACACTTGATGTTGATCGATATAAAATTAGCCAACAAATTCAGAAGCTAATGATGCCCGGACAAATGGGAGAAGTGCTTAAAGTCATGAGTATGTCAACAGAAGAGCGTACTGATGATTTAAGTGTTAAAAATACAGAAATGTCTTTAAAAGGGTTTTCTATACAAGACCATTTGCATCGCTTATAGTAAAATTCATTTTTTATAGACTTTAATTCAAGAGACATAAAATAGTTTTGAAAGTACCTTTAGCAAAAATCATATTAGTCATATTTTTATTAATGATAAGTCCTTGGGCACAGGCCGCAGAACTAATCGCTTGGAAAAGCTATCTAGTGTCCATCATGGTGATTGCTGCAATTGGCGGGTATACGTTAAGTATGCGAAACAAAAAAGCCGAAGGTCGTATGGCTAAAATTATTTTGGGAGGGCTTTATTTTTGGGTGATTACCTTTGCAGAGTTGATTGTTCTTGCCACTATTTATCACTTTACTAATTAAATCTAATTAAATCTAATTAACAAATAAAAAGGAATACAATATGGATTGGTTGCAAGCTGTTCTTTTAGCGATCTTACAAGGACTAACTGAGTTTTTACCTATCTCTAGTTCTGCTCATTTAATACTTCCCTCACAATTATTAGGTTGGGCAGAGCAAGGGTTAGCATTTGACGTTGCTGTTCATGTTGGATCTTTAGTTGCGGTACTGTTGTATTTTCGAACCGAAGTAGTAGATATGATCAAAGCTTGGTTCTTATGGATTTTTAAAGGCGAAAAAACATCGGATGGAAGGCTTGCATGGGCTGTGATTTGGGGAACTTTCCCTGTGGGGTTAGTTGGCATTGCTTTCTGGTCTTTTGATGTTGTAGAAACTTGTCTTAGAGCAACTGAGATTATAGCCGTAACCACTATTATTTTTGCTCTGGTACTTTGGTGGGCAGACAGCAAGGCTAAAAAACAACGAGATGAATACTCTCTAAATGCAAAAGATATTTTGTTTATCGGTTGTGCTCAAGCGATAGCATTAATTCCAGGTACATCTCGATCTGGAATAACTATGACCGCTGCGTTAATGTTAGGTTTGACAAAAACAGCCGCGGCTCGTTTTTCTTTTTTACTCTCTATTCCTGCCATTGTTCTTTCTGGTGGAGCGGAATCATACAAGCTAGCTACCAGTAAACTTCCCGTCGATTGGTCGTTACTTTTGCTTGGCACCTTTGTTTCTGCTTTGGCAGCTTTAGCTTGTATTCACTACTTTCTAATATTATTGGAAAAAATTGGATTTAAACCGTTTATCTATTATCGTTTATTGTTGGGTGTTGTATTAATCTTTGCCATTTCTTAATTGATGCATCAGCGTTATAACTCACTTTCCGCACCAAATTCTACCCACTCAATAATTAATTTTGCCTTTTATGGACAGAAATTCCCACATATTTCAAAAAACATAGCCTTTTAGTAAAAAAA
>Ga0256845_1000656_pt1 | contig 31255 bp, 20 predicted proteins | sample RiftiametaG_FD_189101 | JGI IMG/M metagenome (GOLD analysis project Ga0256845, IMG submission 189101) | Tube worm associated microbial communities from hydrothermal vent at the East Pacific Rise, Pacific Ocean - Riftia | ecosystem: Host-associated > Annelida > Integument > Unclassified ...
GAACAAAAAAAACAGCAAGAAAACATGTTCCTTGCTGCACGAGATAGAAAACAACTAAAAGTTGAGTCTTCTCTATAAAAATAGGTTGAAAAATTTGTTTTTTAACACGGTACCTAAGAAATCGTAGGGGAGTTTGAAGCTCTGTCCTTTCAATTTAGCATTTAGCCAAAGCAAATATTTTTATAATTATTGTTCTTTTTTCATTATCAAAATTTTGGTTTGGCGGTTTTCAATCGAAGCTCAAAACTTCCAATTTACTACCAAAGCCCCTATGTTTTTTAGCCATTGTTACCAACTTTTTGTTCTTCATTTTTTAAAATTGGTGTAAGAATTAGTCCTGCAATAAATCCGCTAACTAAGCCTCCAATATGTGCTGCATTATCAATCCCTCCAGTTAGTCCCATTAACAGGTTAAAGCCTACAAAAACGACTGTACTTAAAAGGAATGATTTACTAAAGTCAGGGTGGAATATTTTCGTAAGCATAAATGCTAAAAATAAGCCATACATTCCGAAAATAGCACCTGAAGCACCAACACTTATAGTTGCGTCATACCACCATAAACTTGCAATACTTGCTAATATACCTGTTGTGAGATATGACACTAAGAACTTTGTTTTTCCCAAAACAGGTTCTAAGAACATACCAACAAATAAGAGTCCATACATATTAAAAAGTAAATGCATTAATCCACCGTGTAAAAATGTACTTGATAATAAACGCCACCATTCACCGTCCATAGTAGAAGGTCTATAGTTTGCACCCCATAATAATAAGTCTTGCCCTTTAAAAGTCATAAAGCCTAAGCCTGACATCATCATTATTATGAAAATTATAATATTTACATAAATCAGAATTGGCGTAATGAAGTATCCTTCTTTTGGTTTTAGAAAATCTATAAAGTCTGCTAAATCTTCATCTTTAATAGGTTTTCCACTTTCCAGTTTTTTTAATTCTTTCTCGTCAAACTTTGGAATAAACAACATAATTAGAAAAACGATTGCTCCAATTCCTAAACCACCAAATATCCATTCAAGTTTGTTGCCATTGCGATTTTCAAAGGGTTCATTTACTGGTAGCAAAATAGTTTGATAGGTTGGGTCATATTTTACGCTTTTCTTAGAAGCTTCTAATAACCCATCTCTATCGTCTGTATTTCCAATACGGTCTAAGTAAACAAATTGTGAAGGATTAAAGTTGTCAAAATCAATTTGACTTTGGTCTGCAAATTCTTGATATTTTTCTTCTTTTTCATCCTCATCAAGTCTATTGCTAATATTTTCAGAATATTCTTTGCCATACCAAGCCAAACAGTTTTTGTTTATTGTATCATTAATACCTTCAAATATTGGCATAGCAATGTAAATGTGCATATTGAACCTATCATTATTTTTTCCGCTTACGTCAAAAGTTGTATTAACCCCGATATTAATTTTGTCAATATAGTAGTCTGTTATCTGATAATATTTAGTTTCATTCTGAATGTTTATTTCTTTTACACTTTGAATTTCGGTTAATTCACCAGAAGCTGTTTCTATATATTCCTGAGCAACAATTGTTGGGACTCCTATTGCAAGAGCAGCTACAAATTGATATAGTCCTGGAAGATTTCCGTTTCCACCAGTTAATTTTAGAATTCTAATTTTTGGTCTTAACCAAACTAAAACTGGAATCCAAGGCAAAGCGAATGGCAGTCCAAACTTGATTATGATTCCTTTTAAAGAAAATAATTCTAATTCAATGAAAATTAACCAATTTAAAAAAGTGTAAACAGTAATAAATAAAATAGCCATTATAATAAATGGCTTGTAAATCAATTTCAGCTTTTTAATATTATCGTTCATTTTTTATTTTTGGAATTGTTGGTAACAAGTGGATAAAACACATTAAACGTTTTAGTTCACTCTTTATTTTCTTAAAAATAAGCAAAAATTATTACAAGCACACATTCTACAATAAAAAACAGTACAACCTTCACTCCAACATCACTCGTGTATGTTTTGTTTTATCAAATACTAGTTTGATTATTTCACACAACTACCTTTAACATTATTTCTTACGAAGAATCTCAAGGGAATTAGCCCACAAAAAAAGCCGCTCAAATCAATGAACGGCTTTAAAATATATAACTTATAGTCTATCTTCTAACTCCTAACTGGTAGAAACGACGATTATCAACTATATCTGCTAATTTACTTAAACCTTTCGTTAAGTTCACTTGAACACTTGCTCTAGCTGAAGCTAACATTTGATCTTTCTCTGCTTGATAATTTGCAGCAGTGGGTACTTTTTCTGTTTTTTCAATTAACACAACATATACACCAGCTTTACCTTTAATTGCTTTAGTCATTGAACCGTCTTTCAATCCTGAAAATATTGTTCCAACAACAAGTGGTTCAAAACCTGCACCAGTTATTTGTGGGTTAGCAAACGTAACCTCTGCTTTGTTAATACTTACATTCTCAAATTTTCCTTTAATTTCTTCCAAAGTTTTTGCTCCAAGCATTTTATCAGAAATCATTCTCACTTTCTCTGCTTGAATGTATTCTGCTTCTACCAGCTTTTTTGCATCATCAAACGAAAGAATCCCTTCGTTTCTAATAGAAGATACAACAGCAATGATGTATCGATTGTTTTCCTTGATTGGTGAGTCAATTAAATCTCCAACTTGAGCTCCATTTTGAAAAGCCAATTTTAAAATCTTATCTTCAGCAAAAGAAGAACTGAATCCATAAACTATTGGACCATTATCTTGAATCGTTAAAGGTCGAGCGAAATAACCATTTTCTTGAACAAGTGAATCAAACATTGCTACTTTCTCAGCACCATTCTCAATTGGACTCATTTTCTCATCCAATAAGTAAATAATGTTATCTACTTCTTCGTCTGTTTGGTCAATTGTCTCTTGACTCGCAGTCAATGATTTTTGAACGATAGCTAAAACAGGATATTTCACTTGTTTTTTATCTAAAACTTCAATAATGTGAAAACCATAATCAGTCTGAACGTATCCTATTTTACCAACAGGCTCATCTTTCGCGAAGTTACTGAATTCAGGAACCATTTCGTAGTCCATGAAATCTTTGTATTCTCCACCAGTGTTTTTAGATCCTGGATCTTCCGAATAATTCAACACATATTCGAAGAAGTTATCTTTATTGATCAATGGAAGTAAAGAGTCAACTTTTACTTTCGCAATTGCTACAGCAACAGTATCCATTCGTTGAGCAGCAATTAAAATGTGTCTAACACTTAAAAGGTTGGTGTTAAAATCCAATACTTTTGCTATTCTAGTTGCACCTCTATCTTGGAAAGGTCCAATAACATCACCAATTTGAGCATTTGTAAAAACACTATCCATTGCAGCAGGGTAAGTTAAACCTCTTTGTTGAGCTTTCTCATCAGAATCTGGTTTATACGTTGCTTGGTGTGTACTAGAATAATAGTTGAAATCACTATTTCTTTGATTCGTTACAAACAAAGAATCATTTGATGATACACCAAATTTCTCTTTCAATGTTGCAATTTTAGTATCAAAATTAGTTGAATCTTGCCCAGAAGGTAAAACAGTAATATCGAAGAATTTCACCTCTCTAGAACCCGTTTTGTTATTGAATTTAGGTTCGTTCTTGTGTTCTTCGTAATATGCTTTCAATAAATCATCGTTTACTTCAATTTCTTCATCCTTGATAGAACCGTAACGTTGCATAACAAAAGAAACTGTCTTAATCTCCTTTTGTGCAATATATTCATTACGTGCTTCTAATTCTGTGATGTAAATACCTTGATTGATGATTGCAAAATATTTTTCTTGCATGATCTTATCTGAATAGTATTGCTTACTATCTTTCCATTGTTGTTGAACTTCTGGTTCTTCAGAAGATTCCATCTCTTCAATACGAGATTGTAACAATTTCTTGTCAAACATACCTGTTACAGAATCCGTAAAGCTTTGTGTAAATTCAGGAAGAACGTCAAATCCGTCTTCTCCATACAAATAAGCATCAAACTCATTATCACTTACTTCAATTCCCAATGCTTCAAATTCTTGGTTCAACACCAAACGATCCGTAAACATTTTCCAAACTTGTGCTTTATCTACGGGTTTCGCAGGTTGTTGCTGTTGCTGAGCTTGTCTGTCTGCATTCAACTGAGCCATTGCAACATCATCGTTGAAATTTTGTTCATTTACTTTTTCGCCATAAACGGTACCAATTCCATATTTGGATTCGACATTACCCGTCATTTTGTTATAATCCGTAAAAATAAAAGCTACAAGTGCTCCTCCAATTAGAACGAGCATCAACCATGATTTTTCTCGTATTTTTCCTATTATCGCCATTTTTCTTGTTTTCTGTATCTTAAATAAGTCTGCGAATATAGTCAGATCAATCGACTATTTCAACTAATTTGACGATAACATTTAATCTTGACGTAAAAAAACAAAAACCCAACCGACATTAATCGATTGGGTTTTTCACTCTTAGTTGTTGTTTTTTAAGGTTTTACGATGCCTTTCTTTTTATCTTTTTGTGCACCTTCCTCTTGTTCCTCTTCTGGTGTTTTTTCACCACCATCATCAGCACAAGGTCCTAATGTATCACCATGTCTTTGGTGAATAATCCATTGGTTTTGAGGAATAACCATTTGAGTTGTTTCAGTTGAACCGGGTAAATGATGACAGATTACAATCGTCCCAGTTCCACCAGTATCAAGTGTCCCTATTTGTAAACATGATCCTAATTTATCACCATGCGCTTTATGTACTGCCCATTCAGATTCTGGTATTTGCATTTCCTCTTGGTTGGTGGTACCTGTTGGTGTATTATGGCAAATGGTGATTATTTTCTCGTTCACAACCGATGGACAGGCTTCTTGAGAATCACCATGAGCTTTATGTTCTGCCCAATCAGAGGATTTTATTTTCATTGTTTTCTTTTCCCCTGTTTTAGGGTCTGTGTGACAAATGGTGTAGGTTAAAGTTGTTGTTGGGTCAGAAATTTGACGACACGTTCCTTTGGTGTCACCGTGTGTTTGATGTATTTCCCATTCTTTCGCAGTAACTACAATCGTAGACTGAACACCTGTCTTAGGGTCTGTATGGCAAATGGTAATTTCATCTACAACTGGGTCAGAAATTTGTACACATTTTCCTAAAACATCACCGTGAGCTTGATGCTCCGCCCAATCTGATAAAGAAATATACATTTCTACGCGAGGTTGACCTTTTTTCTGTGGATCATGGCAAATTAATACTTTTCGAACATCTATAACCTTTTTAATTTGAATGGATTGATTCACGGCACCACAAGAGTTCGTTGCAACAATAACAATGTGATTGATTCCTTCACTTAAAGTTACAACAGCTTCATACCTTTTAGTGGATGCATTGTAGTTTCCTCCTGTAATAATTTGACCATTGACAGTTACTTGAACTTGATTGGTAAATGAAATATTTTGCAATGCGACTTCCAATAAAACAGTGGATTGAGTTGTAGAATTCTCCGTTGGTGCTACAATGGATACAATTGGAGAATAGCATGGTTTGTACTGAATTGTTTTCGTTTTAATAGCATTCCCACATTCGTTGGTCGCCTTAATTTGAATAGAATTTGCACCAGGGTTTAAAATGAAATTCGTTTGATAAATTTTAGTTGTTGCATTAAATGTACCTCCAGTATAAATAGCTCCATTTATAGTCACACTAATTTGGTTTCTATTGGCAACATTTAAAATACTTGCCTTAAGAATTGCAGAATTCTGAGTAGACATAGTTTGATTCGGTAAAATGATAGAAACAACAGGTGCCACGCAAGGAGAAAATATCGTGTTTACAGATTGAGTAACTGATCCACAATCATTTGTTGCGGTTACAACAATAGAATTTTTTCCATTTCTCAACGGTATTCTAGCTTGAAAAATTTGTGTGTTTACATCAAATGTCCCCGTCTGATTTAAAACACCATTCACTCTTAATTGAAGTTGATTTCTATTTGCAATATTCGTTAACTTAACTTTCACGAGTGTTTGAGCATTCGGAGAGTTTCCATTCAATGGAGAAATAAAAGTAACCGTAGGTAAAGTACAGGGTACGTATTCTATGGTAACTGTTTCACGATCTGTACCACAAGAATTACTTCCAAACAACTCCAACGTATTCGTTCCTCTTCGTAAAGTTATTGTTGTGGAGAATTGATGAGTCGTTGGATTAAACGAGAATGTTTTATTCATCCCATTCAACCTGAAATTAATGTCATTTTGATTGCTTGTATTTGTAATTGTAGCTTTGAATGTAAATTGGGCATTGTCTACTATTTGAGAGTTACTTCCTGAAGAAATAGTTACAAATGGACTAACGCAAGATGTATAATCAATACTTGTTGACTGTTCAACTCGACCACAATCATTCACAGCAACGATTCGTAGTGCATTAATTCCTCTTTTTAAAACCGTGTTACTACTAAAGTTTCCTGTTGCAGTGTTGTGAGAAAAAGAATTTACCCGATTTCCATTCACATAATATTCAACAGAAGTTGCATTCACAACGTTTGCGTTTACAATGTAATTTGCATTGGTAACCGTCATTCCATTTCCTTGTGGGTTGACAAATTGTACAATTGGTGCAGTACATTGAATGTAGTTGATTGTAATTATTCTTTCATCCTTTCCACATCCATTTCCTGCTTCAATGGTAATTGTGTTATTCCCTGGTTGTAAGAAAACTTTCGCTTCAAATTGTTCGTTGTTTGGGTTGTAAATGAAATTGGTAGAAACTTGTCCATTTACATCAAAAATAATGTTATTTCTTCCAGAAACTTCTTCAACAATAGCACGAACAGTATATTGATTTTCATATACGGTAACAGAATTTCCACGTGGATTACTTACATTGATTCGTGGAGACAAACACCCTCCCGAATTTGGTGGAGGTGTAGTGTGTGTTGGGTTCGTATGCGTTGTTTGTGTATTCTGCGCTTGTTGTTCCAAACGTTCCTCCTCCGTTACATGTCGAATTTGAAACTTTAAAAATAAATTAGTGTAATGGTAAATATCATTTTGAAACATGCCCCAGCGTTCAGTTGGATCAATGTAACCGTCAAATAAATCATTTAAAGTAAAGGTTGTTTTATGTTCCAAACCAATTTGAAATCTTGGAGCAGCTTGGTAAGCTAACCCAAACCCTAAACTAGGCATAAAATCAACATTGTATTGACTCAAAGAACTACCATCAAGAGCAAGATCATAATCTTTGTCCCTCATTTTTCGCCATTCTTTTTTAGATATTCCATCAGGAGAGTAATAATAAATGTCAGGATTCGTTACTGTTGAATCTTCGTACAATAAATCTCCTTTTGTTTTATTCCACACCAAATTTACACCACCAAAAATATATGGATCCCATCCCGTATTTTCTCTCAAACTGTTGGCATGAATAACCAATTCTAATCCAAATTCATGAATTTGTGTTTGGAAATTATTAATGGTATACCCCAAAGTATCGTAATACGTTCGAACTGCACCTGGTGTTGTAATTGAAGCGTTGTATCCCGTCAAAGAAGTGGTGTCATAATCTTGTCCTCTCCATCTTCCACCTAAGTAACGAAAACGTAAATCAAAACTGATTTTCTTCCCGTAATTATAATTGAAAGCACGACCAAGTGTTAAACCCCACGCAATGTTTGTTTTGTTTTTTACATCTGTTGTGTTCCATGCTGCTCCAGAATTAATCGTCCAAAACCATTTTGAATCATGGTCATAGTCCAATTTTTGAGCAAAAGAAGTTTGAATGAATAATGTGACAAAGAGGAGGGTAAAGATTCTTTTCATAAGGTAACGTTTAATATTGCTGGCGTTTGCTTCTAATTTTATGCCAAATCATACTAAAAAAGCAAAAGCAATCGTTTAATAGTTTTAATAACTCGTCAAAATTATCTTATTTTTGTCTAAATGCCTATTTAATTGCATCGATTTTCTCATTTATGAAGTCTATATTATTTTTTCTTTTTGTCTTTCTTTCATTTACTCAAGTGAAAGCACAAGAATCCTATAATCAATGCAGTAACGCTTTAGAAATTTGTCCGAACACGCTTTTTTCGGTCAATAACATTGCCGCAACAAGCACCGTTTGTACATCGTGTGAAGATGATTTTAATTTTTGTTTCACCTCAGAGAATAGTATTTGGCTGATGTTTACAACCAATACAACTGGAGGAGATGTCCAAGTAGATTTCAGTAATCTTGTTTTTCAAACAAATGCTGGACAAGGAAATGAACTCCAAGCAACAATCATCGAAGCAAGTGTTCCATGTAGTGCAAATAGTTATGCTGCCATTGGAAACTGTATATCTAATGCAACCAATAATTTTTCATTAAATGCCATTGGACTTCTTCCCACAACAACCTATTATATTGTTATTGATGGTAATGATACTGGAGTTGGCGTTACTTCTCCAGCAGAAGTCAATTTTGATGTTCAACTTTCCGGAACGGGTGTTCTTCGTGCAGCACCTAATTTAACCTTGGAACAAAATTCATCCACTATTTGTTTAAATGAAACTGTGTTTTTTACGGTTCATCCTATTGACTGTCCAAATAATACTGATTTCATTTGGATGATTAATGGAACACCTGTGGCTACAACAACCGATACTTTATTTTCAACGTCTCAACTTTCTGATGGAGATGTTGTAAGTGTTGAAACAGATTGTTATTCGGTGTGTCCAGAGAAAGTAACCGTGAACAGTACATTATTCTCTGTGTATTCTTTCAATGTGGACGCTGGTTTTGACCTCACCACTCAAGCAGGAATATTGAATTCAATAAACGGAACTACAAGTGCTCCCGTTTATTCTTGGTCCCCCAGTTATTTATTCTCTGACCCAAATTCTTTGACCACTTTAGTGAGTTCACCACAAACGGTTACACTGACGCTATCAGCAACGGAAAATGGCTGCACACAAACAGATTATATAACACTGACGATTGATACTGGATTAGAAATTCCCAATACATTTTCACCAAATGGTGACGGAACAAATGAAAAATGGATAATAAAAGGCATTGAAAATTATCCTGATTGCACAGTAAGAATATATACGCGATGGGGACAACAAGTTTTCCAGAGTGTAGGCTACACAAAAGAAAAAGCTTGGGATGGATCTATTAATTCACGAAAAGCAGCTGAAGGAGTATTTTTTTACGTCATTGACTTACAAAATGGTGCTGAGCTTTTAAAAGGAACAATAAATCTAATTCGATGAAGCAATTTATTCTCCTCTTTTCCCTATTCGTTGTCTTCACAACAAATGCACAACAATTGCCCCAATACACGCAATGGTACCAAAATCAATTCAATGGAAATCCAGCACATGCAGGTATAAAACGTTGTGTTGATGTTCATGCATTGTACAGAAATCAATGGGTTGGATTTGACGGATCACCCAAAAGTGGATTTGTTACTGCAAGTATACCATTGTACACCCAACGAAAAGCATACCTAACGACTCGCCACGGTGCTGGTTTTAAATTTGAACACGATCAAATCGGTGCTTTTAGTTTCAATCGATTCAATATTGCGTATGCCGCACATTTTAACTTTGACAAACACAAAAGAATTTCCTTTGGTTTATATGCAGGGATTATTCAAATGGGGTACGACCCTTCTTTAACAACTGTAGCTGATCTCGATCCAGCCGTTTTTCATGAAGGAAGTATTGTTGCACCTGATGCATCTTTTGGAATTTTATTCAAAGATGAAAGGTATTTTATGGGACTTACTTTTAATAATTTAATTCCTGCAAAATGGGAGAAAATTGGGATAGATTCTAAAACACGCCTGCACATTGAACTAAAAGGTGGGTACCAGTTTGTGGCGAATGAAAATGTTTCCATTATTCCAGCTTTTCTACTCAGAACACCTGTTAGAGGAAAAACATCCGTCGATATTAACTTATTTATGGACTACAAAAACACCTTGATGTTTGGTTTAGGATACCGAAATACGGATGCTCTCTTGGCTTTTGCATCGTTTAAAATAAATGGTCAGTTTGCTCTAGTGTATTCTTTCGATTATACACTTTCTAAAATTCAAAATGTAGCAAAGAATACGCACGAAATTTCTTTACGATTCTCAACGTGTAAGATTAAAAAAACAAGAACAGCAAGTTGTCCATTATTTTAAAAAAATTTGATTTGCCACGAATGCACGAATAAAAACAAAATGATCACCTTAAACTAGGGTAAAAATTAACTTTTTCATTCTTCCTTAAGAAATCTAAATAAATTTTTAATTCCCAACCGCACTACCGTTTGTTCAATCAAAAGCTAAGATACTTTTTCTCATTTCAACCCTTCGATGTGCATAAATACATGAACTCGTTCGTTTTTGACATCTTACTTCTCTGCATCTTTGTTTAAAATGTTTTGATATGAAATTATTCGGAAGCTTTATTATTGGTTTATTATTGATTACTTCTTGTGTTCCTGCAAAGAAATACAATGAATTATTGGAAAGAGAAAAGCAATGCAGTGAAGAATTGAAAAAACACAAAACAAATGCTTTAAACTTTGAAGCAGAAGCAAAAGATTTACGAACAAAACACGGGCAGCTTACCGCACAAGTGAATGATTTAAAAGTAGACACTACTCGCTTAGGATTGGATTATAGAACATTATTAGCAAAATACGATAAACTCGCTCAAATCAATGAATCTTTGGAGACAACCTACGGAAAACTACGTTTAACAAGTGGTCAAGAAAGTGCACAATTGAATTCAGCTTTAGAAGCTAAAAAAATTGAATTACAGAAAAAAGAAGACGATTTACTTGCACTTGAAAGACAATTACTCGAAAAACAAACTTTATTGGCAGATCGAGAACAGCGTGTGAATGAATTAGAAAAAATAATCCACGACCAAGAAATGGCGGCACAACTTTTACGTGATAAAGTGGCCAACGCACTCATTGGATTTGCTGACAAAGGATTGACCGTTGAAGAAAGAAATGGTAAAATCTACGTAAGCATGGAAGCTAAATTATTATTTGCTTCGGGGAGTACAACTATTGGTGCTGAAGGAAAAACAATTCTCATAGATTTAGCCAAAGTACTGGAAACGGAAAAAGAATTGGAAATAATTGTTGAAGGGCATACCGATACCGATAAAATGTCTGGAACAAAACACCCCAAAAACAATTGGGAACTTTCAGTTCTTCGTTCTACATCTGTGATTGAGATTATGTTAGAAAATTCTGAAATTAATCCTTCACAATTAATGGCTGCAGGTCGTTCAGAATTTATTCCTGTAGATGTGGATGACAAATCTAAAAACAGAAGAATTGAGATAATAATCTCTCCAAATTTGAATGAATTGTATGAACTCATTGGACAATAAATGGATGTTAAACCTTCTATTCAGCTAAAACTTAAAGTACTGCCTGAAAAACCAGGCGTATACCAGTTTTACAACAAAGAAGGTAAAATTCTTTACGTTGGTAAGGCTAAGAATCTTAAAAAAAGAGTTACATCTTATTTCAATAAAAAACAAGAATACGGTAAAACAAGAGTACTCGTTGCTCAAATTGAAGAAATAAAATACCTCATAGTTGATACTGAGTTAGACGCACTTTTATTGGAAAACAACCTGATAAAAAAGTACCAACCCAAATACAATATTCAACTCAAAGACGATAAAACCTACCCATGGATTTGCATTAAAAAAGAAGCTTTCCCACGTGTTTTTACTACGCGAAGAATGATTAAAGATGGATCGAAATATTTTGGACCATATCCCAGTGTAAAAGTTGTAAATACCTTATTGTCTTTTATCCGAGAGGTATATCCCCTTCGAAATTGCACGTTAGATCTATCGAAAAAGAAAATTGAAGAGCAAAAACATAAGGTCTGTTTAGAATATCATTTAGGAAATTGCAAAGGAGGCTGTGTTGGCTATGAAACAGAAGAAGAATACAATATCTACATCAAAGAAATTGAGCACATTGTAAAAGGGAATATTGGAGAAGTGATACGTTCTCTGAAAGATAAAATGATGCTTCTTTCGGAAGAATTATTATTTGAAGAAGCTCAAATTGTAAAAGAAAAAATAGCGACAATTCAACGCTATAAAGCTAAATCAACGGTTGTTTCGCCTACCATTTCCCAATTGGATGTCATTACTGTTTTACAAGATGAAAAGATTGCATTTGTCAACTATTTAGTGATTCAAGACGGTTCAATTATTCATGGATTTACTGTTGAAGTGAAGAAGAAATTAGAAGAAACCGATGAAGATATCATTGGTTTTGTTTTGCCTGAGATGCGCGAACGATTCAATAGCCAAAACAAAGAAGTCATTGTTGCGAAAGATTTGTCGTTAGAAATGGATGGAATACACTTTTTTGTTCCCCAACGAGGGGATAAAAAGGCGTTGGTTGAACTTTCTCAACGGAACACTAAGTTTTTCCGATTGGACAAGTTGAAACAAGAAAAAATCAAAGATCCAGAACGACATACAGAAAGAATTTTAGAACAAATCCGTGTTGATTTTCGTTTGAAAGATAAACCGGTACACATTGAATGTTTTGACAATTCTAATTTACAAGGAACCAATGCGGTTTCTGCTTGTGTAGTTTTTAAAAATGCAAAACCAAGCAAGAAAGATTACCGACATTTCAACATTAAAACGGTCGAAGGTCCTGATGATTTTGCCTCGATGGAAGAGGCTGTTTTTAGAAGATATAAACGATTATTGGATGAAAACCAGTCTTTGCCTCAATTGATCGTTATAGATGGTGGAAAAGGACAGTTAAGTGCTTCATTGAAAGCCTTAGAAAAGTTAAATTTACGCGGTAAAATTGCCATCGTAGGTATTGCAAAAAGATTGGAAGAGATTTTCTTCCCAGGAGATCAATATCCAATTTACATTGACAAAAAATCGGAAAGTTTACGCGTTGTTCAATATTTAAGAAATGAAGCCCATCGTTTTGGGATTACACATCACAGAGATAAACGAAGTAAAGCATCCATTACTTCAGAAATTACGCAAATAGAAGGAATTGGTCCGAAAACACACGAAGAATTGATGAAAGCCTTCAAGACAGTTCAAGCAATAAAGGAGGCTAAGATGGACACCTTGAAGAACATTGTAGGTCATGCAAAAGCAAAAATCATCTTTACTTATTTTAATTAAACAGCAAAATGAAATTTTTATTCCTTGTATCCCTTGTCTTTTTTTTCACTTTAGTACAAAATAGTGCTTTTGCACAAAAAAAAGAGGTCATTGTTGTTATTGACCCAGGACATGGAGGAAAAGATCCTGGCCACCTTTCTCAAAATACTCAATTACTTCCAGAAAAAGACCTGAACTTACGTATTGCGAAAGAATTGGGGGGATATTTAGAAAAATACTTACAAAATGTCAAAGTAATTTATACACGAACGAGTGACATTTTTCCAAGCCTTAATGAGAGAGTTGCAATGGCAAATAGAAACAAAGCAGATTATTTCATCAGTATTCATTGCAATGGAAATGACAATAAACGTGTGCGAGGAACAGAAACACATGTTCATTCAATGAATTTGGCAAAATCTGTACAATTGGGGATTGAAATTGAGAAACAGTTTTCTAAAAGAGCTGGACGAAAATCGAGAGGCGTTAAGGACATGAAAGATCTAAAACATACTTTACAAGTTTTAAAATACACCAACATGACAAGTGTTTTGGTGGAGTGTGGTTTTTTAACTCATCCGAAAGAAGCCAATTATTTAAACAGCACATACGGACAGGAAATTATTGCTTCAGCCATTTTTAGAGCATTTCGTACAACAATTGTCAAAGAATTTCCAAAAATTAATTTTATTCCCCGAAAAAATGTTCCAAATGAAGAAAACAATGCTTCAACACAACATTATAGAATTCAAATCATGTCATCTATTCAACCCGTTGACGAAAAAGACAATTCATTTAATCGATTGAAAATGAATGTTCAACGAAAAAAATTAAACACCAATAACGTATATAAATACATTTATTTGGTGGGAGATTTTTCCACAAAAAATGAGGCAAGAACAGCATTGAAACAAGTTAAAAAACGTGGATTTCCAGATGCTATTATTGTAAAAAAGAGTTGATTTTTAAAAAAAAAGCATAAAAGTGCATTTTTTTTATGTTTTTGTGTTTGAAAAATAATTTCTTTGACTATATTTGCACTCGCTAACACCAAATAGGTGCGCAAATTCTCCCTTAGCTCAGTTGGTTAGAGCATCTGACTGTTAATCAGAGGGTCCAAGGTTCGAGTCCTTGAGGGAGAGCAAAAGCCTTACAGAAATGTAAGGCTTTTTTTGTTAAATAGCCCTAAATTTAAGGAATACAGAGGGTTTTCGAGTTTTCTATTCAAGTTACAAACACAAATAAAAGCATCTAAATACAAGGAAATGGTAACCTATTTGGTAACCTAATTCTTTTTTGTTCCTTTAGGTTACCAAAAAACGGGAATCCTTTTACACACATACAGTTCCTGACATTTGAATTTGCGAAAAGTGTTCAAAAAACGCTTAAAACAACGACTTAATCTAGCAAATTAGTAACCTAAAATGAATATGAAAAACAATCAAAAATTCAGCACACTCGTGTGGCTGAACAAACCCAAAGAAAAAGAAGGGCGTTTCCCCCTCTACATCCGCATTAACGTTGACGGTAGAAAAGCTGCAATTGCAACTCGGCATTACATCAATCCAAAACAGTGGGACTCTAGACTTAGCAGACTAAAATTAAACGCACCCAATAGTGCCGTAATCAATGCTTATATAGACCGAGCACTAAACAATATACAGCAGGAATTCTTAAAATGTGCTGCAATTGGTAAAATGACAACCTCCAAAGAACTCAAAGATTCATTTCTAGGTATTGAACCAAAAACTCAAGAAAAAACATTTCTTGAAGTCATAGAATACCATAACCTAAAAATGGAAGAATTGGTAAAAGTAGATAGAGTAGTAAAATCTACCTGGGGAAAATACCTCATCACCAAGAAAAAAGTGGCAACTTTTCTCAAAGAAAAATACAATGTAAATGATCTACAACTTTCAGAAGTAGGATTTAAATTCATCACAGATTTTGAACACTACATGCTTACAACACAAAAACTTCATACAAACACAGCACATAAAAATATTAAAAACTTAAAGAAAATAATGCGCATGTGTGTAGACTTAGAATGGATTGATGTAAATCCTTTCACTCGTTTCAGATGCTCATACAAAACACCAGAAAGAGTAGTTTTAACATTAGAAGAAATTCAAACCCTACTCCAAACAGAATTCGTAAACAATGCACTCAATGAAGTCAGAGATGTTTTCGTCTTTTGCTGTTACACTGGATTTGCTTATGCAGAAGTATACAAGTTTGAAAGAAATGACCTTTCTATTGGAATTGATAGTGAATACTGGTTAACAACCTATCGAAAAAAAACAGGAGAACGTGAAAGCGTTCCATTACTTCCTGTAGCATTAGAAATTGTTCGAAAATATGAAAAACATAAACTATGCAACAAGAACAATAAACTACTCCCTGTCAGAACAAATCAATTGTTCAATAATTACCTCAAAGAAGTTGCCGCTTTTTGCAGAATAAATAAACGTCTAACAACCCATATTGCCCGTCATACATTTGCCACAACCGTTACCCTTTCAAATGGAGTACCCATTGAAACAGTCTCTAAAATGTTAGGCCATTCTCGTTTGGCAACAACACAAATTTACGCCAAAGTATTGGACCAAAAAGTGAGCAATGATATGCAAATTCTAAAAGCTAAATTAAACCCACCAACGCAAATAGAAAAACAAAAAAAAACAAGTTAAACGTAAATAGTTTACGTTGTTGAGTAATATATTTGTCCCGTTACGCATTTACGATATGCAATAAACACAAATAGACAATCGATGAATTCAACCAATTCATCAAAAAACAAAAAAACAACATGGAATACTATACTGCAACTGCCAAACAACTCTACCTTGAATTAGAGCAGTTGCAGTATTCCATATCGGACCATTGCAACAGATCCAACAGAGCAATCCAATTAATTCGGAACACATTAAAACTATTCCGTAAATCGATTTGTACAACAGGATTTGAAAACCAAGACGATGAAATCAAGTTCTTCAAACACATTAAACCACAAGTTTCCTCCTACCTCATCTTCTATACGCATATTTTTGAAATAGAATCGAAAAAAACAATACTAGCACCGGAGCAAATAAAAAAATTCATTGACAGAAAACGCAAAGAATTTCGCTATCAAACCTACGACAATCTAGAATTTGTAAACTATTACAAAAGTGGGTACAAACACCAGGACAAAGTTTACTTTCTCCGTGATTCAGAGTACACTCCCTTAAACCAGCAATGCTCTAACCCATTCAGAGACCCTGAATTTACAACGCCATACGACCATGTTGCATCTGTAATATTGGCCTATGAACTATTCTTAAAATACCTTGACCCTTCAGACAAAGCAATAGAAGACAACAAAACACACAAACTTCTCAAATGGACAGATTCTAAAGCTTCTTTAGTTGAACTTATATACGCACTCAATGAAAGCGGAGCAATCAACAACGGAGAAACGGACATTAAAACCATCTGTGCAGAATTTGAACACATTTTCAATTTCGAATTAAAAGATGTGTATAGTACTTATCGTGATATTACCATGCGAAAAACGAAAACAACTAAATTCTTAGATAAACTATCCGTGACGCTGGAAGAAAGAATGCTGAGGGAAGATGAATCTTAAAGCTCAAACAATTGACCAATAAAGCTTATAATTATGCTAAACTGAGCTTCAATTTATAGAATCACATCTAAACCACATCTGTGATTTCTTTAAAAATGAATCAAAACAAGCAATAAACACCTAAAAAAGACTCTATTTCTTCCATTTTCAACCCAAAAACTATCCTTTTTTGAGCTATTTTCTAATTTTAAATGAGCTTCAATTTATCAATTATCAGAACGATTCAAAAATAAAAGTACAGTCGCCTTGTAATGCGATTTTCTAATAAATTTTTTTCCCACCTACGCTATCGTACAAACTCTTCGTGTGATTCTAAAAGTACAGTCGCCTTGTAAGGCGATTTTCCAATAAATCTTTCCCCACCTGTGACACCACTCGTGAACAAAACAAACCAATCCACCCCAAATTTGTCCTCGAACACAAAAAACAAATCGAATGGCAACAACAATCATTACACCAGATGACCTAGAACAATTCAAATGGGAATTACTAGCAGACATTAAAGAATTCTTAGACAAAAGAAGAGAGGAAGACCTTGAAAAAAACAAAAACCGTTCATCGAGCGGAGTCGAGATGAAGAAATGGCTCAAATCACACCAAGTACAGCGCTTATTGGGCATCTCCCCAGGCACACTACAAAACCTCAGAATCAACGGCACCATGCCCTATTCTAAAATCGGTGGAATCCTTTTCTACGACAAAGAAGTAATCGAAAAAATGCTCGAGGACAACACCCGAAACAAACCTATTCCCTAGTACAGTCGCAATGCTTGCGACTCATCTCTAACAATGCTTGCGACTCATCTATTGAATCGCATGATTCGACTTAAAACAAACAAATCTTCAAATGAAAGTAAATTACATCAAGCACCTTGAAGCAGTCTTCAATAAAATCAATGAAGATGAGCGTCTCACGACTTCTCATTTAAGTCTGTATTACAGCCTATTTCACATGTGGAATCTATCAAAATTCAACAACCCCATTTCCATCTGTAGATCAGAACAAATGAAACTATCCAAAATTGGTTCAGCCAACACATACACACGCTGCTTAAAACAACTCGACGAGTGGGGGTACATTCAGTACCTCCCATCTTACAATCCCTTAAAGGGAAGTTTGGTCAACCTGTACAATTTTGATAATAGTACTGATAAGGGTTGTGATAATAGTAGTGGTAATAGTAGTGGTAATAGTAGTGATAAGGGTTCTGTAAGGGTTGTGCGACCTTCTATAAACAGTTTAAACAATATAAACAAAGAAACTATTAAACATACAAACAAAGAAAAAGTGAAAAAGAACTTTTTCCATCCACCCCAATTATCAGAAGTAAAAGATTTCTTTCTTGAAATAAAATCTACCCATGACCAAGCTGAACAATTTTTCAATCACTTCCAATCCAACGGATGGCTTGTTGGTGGAAAAGCAAAAATGAAAGACTGGAAAGCAGCAGCAAAAAACTGGGTAAAAAGAGCACAAAAATTCGAACGCGATGCCCTGAACTTGTCGAAGGGAGCCGAGAAGTCGAAGAGCACTTCAACACAAGATCGTCTCCACACCAACCAAAACAAAGATTACAACATCCCATTGTAAAGCCGCTATGCTAGCGGCTCATTCCCATCTACACGTACAGTCGCCTTGTAAGGCGACTTCGGTCATTGAGCCTGTCGAAATGCCGAAACACCCCTCTTATCTCACGAATCTTTCGTATAAAAAATCAAACAAAATGCTCCCATTCCAACTCAAAAACAACATCCGCCACTACGACTTCAAAACAACCTGGCACTACCTCCAAGAACTTGGACGTCAAAAATACGGACCAAAATTCACCCTCTACAAAACCGATAAAATCCTAATTTACAAACTCCTCATCTATTTCATCAGAGACGAAGAAAACTGTAAAATACACAACATAGACCTCGACAAAGGAATACTCCTCAACGGTCCCATTGGCTGTGGCAAAACCACATTAATGAACCTCATGAAACACTTCGTCTATTCGAACCACAACTACATCATAAAATCAGCCAGCGACGTTGCCATCGAATTCAACAACATCGGTTATCCCACCATCACCAAATACGGAAAATCAGAAAAAATCTACTGCTTCGACGACCTCGGAATAGAAAACAACATCAAACACTACGGCAACGAATGCAACACCATTGCAGAAATCATCCTCTCTCGCTACGATTTACAAATCTACGGAGGACTAATCACCCATGCCACCACCAACCTCAACGCAGAAGAACTCGAAAAACTCTACGGCAACAGAGTCCGCTCGAGACTGAGAAGTATGTTCAACCTCATCGCATTTAACAGAGATGCAGTAGACAAAAGAAAGTAATTTAGTACATCTTCCTAATTCTTGTTAAGAATTATAATACTCATTTAGAAATGATGAATGATTTCATATTTTTTATTAAATTTAGAACAATTAAATATTTGGTGAATTTTTATGTCAAAACAAATTCCAATTATAGATTTATTTGCTGGCCCAGGGGGACTGGGCGAAGGGTTTTCATCTATATATGATGGAAATAAAAGAAAATTTGACATTAGAATTTCAATTGAAAAGGATGAGAATGCTCACAAAACTTTGGAGCTAAGAAGCTTTTTTAGACAATTTGAGAAAGATCAAGCGCCCAAGGAGTATTATGAAGTCTTGCGTGAAACTGATCTGGCTAAGAGAAAAAAATTAAAAGAGGACCTATTCGAACTTTACCCTGAGCAATATAAAATTGCAAAATCTGAAGCTTGGAAAGCAGAACTCGGATCAGATAAATTCCCATCAAAACTTGTTGATAAGAACATTAAAGAAGCCTTAGATGGAACTGAAAAATGGACATTAATAGGTGGCCCACCATGTCAAGCCTATTCTTTAGCAGGAAGGTCTAGAGTTGGGGGGATTCATGAAGACGATCACAGAGTGTTTTTATACAAGGAGTATTTAAGAATAATTGCTGTCCACCATCCTACAGTTTTTGTGATGGAAAACGTAAAAGGCCTTCTCTCAGCGAAAGTTAATGATGAAAAAGTATTCGATTGGATCCTAAAGGACCTACAAAATCCTTCATCTGTTTTCGAAGGAACAAACAGCCCAAAGTATAGAGTTTATTCATTATCGACTGCTCCTGAAAATTATGATTCAGATGGGAACCCTGTCTACAAAGACAATAAAAGCTTTTTAATACAAACCGAAAAATTCAATGTCCCCCAAAAGAGACATAGAGTTATTTTACTAGGGATTCGAGAAGATTTAAATATAGTCCCTAGGATACTTAAAAAAGGCTTTCAAGAAGTTGACTTGAAAAGTGTCATTGGCGATTTGCCCAAATTAAGAAGCGGATTAGGTAGATCAATTGTATCTAGTAAAACAATAAATGGCAAAAAGAAAAGGATTTATAAGAACGAAATAGATTCCGATAAAAATTGGGAAAATAAAATTTCGTTAATAAAAAAGGAGGTTCATTCATGGAATGGATTTGCATCTAAGAATTCCACTAAAGGAGTTAAAGCCTCATCACATGGAATTGGTTCAGAATTTGTAAAATGTGAAACACCGGCAAAAAACAATCCTCTGTACGAATGGTATAAAGACCATAATTTGAATGGTGTCTCTAATCATGAAACTAGGACGCACTTAATGGAAGACCTCAAGCGTTACCTTTTTGCCAGTACCTATGCAGAGAAGTATAAACGCTTTCCTAGGCTACGTGATTACGAGAAACATAGTGATCAATTAATGCCAGATCATGAAAGTGCTAAAAGTGGAAAATTTGCCGATAGATTTAGAGTTCAAATGCCTAATGTAGCAGCAACAACTGTTACAAGTCACATATCAAAAGATGGTCATTATTTTATTCATTATGACCCTGATCAATGCAGAAGTTTAACAGTCAGAGAAGCTGCTAGAATTCAAACTTTTCCGGATAATTATTTGTTTTGTGGACCACGTACAGCTCAGTATCATCAAGTAGGAAATGCTGTCCCACCATATTTAGCTTTTCAGATTGCAGAAATTGTTCACGACATATTTAAGAAGAAATAAACTATGATTGACGATTTCAAAAATGTAGCCCAAGAAGAAACTCCACCTGAGGCGAGTGCGATGATAAATACCTTCAGAGCATTTGGCTACAATTTGAGAACAGCTATTGCAGATATCATAGATAATAGCATTTCAGCTATGGCTGAAAATATTTGGATTGATTACAAATGGGATGGGTCAGATTCATGGGTAACAATAACCGATGATGGTCTTGGAATGAATGCTGTAGAACTTAAATTGGCAATGACCCCTGGAAGTAAAGATCCAAAAGATGAAAGAGATGAACACGATTTGGGGAGGTTTGGGTTAGGACTAAAAACGTCTTCTTTTTCACAATGCAAACGATTGACTGTTGCCTCTAAAAGTAAAGGATTTAAGATGATTAATCGATGTTGGGATTTGGATTATGTAAATAAAACAAAGAAATGGTCATTATTAGATTTTATTTCAGATAAATCTTTTGCTTCAAGACTTGATGTGTTGGATTCTGGAACTACTGTTATTTGGGAGAAATTAGATCGTTTAGTAGGGAATGCTAATAAGCAGAATGAAGCGGCTATGAATGTATTTCTAGATGAGTTTGCTTCTGTTGAAGAACATTTATCCCTTGTTTTTCATCGTTACATGGAACAAAAAAGGATTGCCATCTTTATGAATGAAAATAAATTGGAGCCATGGGATCCATTTATGAAACAATCTGAAGGAGGGCAATTGGTAGCAAGTGAACTCTTAGATAAAGGACAAGTGAATGTTAAATGCTATGTTTTACCGCATATATCTAAATTATCAGTTGAGGAAAGAAAGAATTCTAAAACAGAAGATTGGTATAAGTTACAAGGTTTCTATATCTACCGTCAAAATCGATTATTACTTCACGGAGATTGGCTAGGTCTATTTTCAAAGAATGAACATTTTAAGAATGCTCGAATTCTTATTGACATTCCGAACAAACTAGATCACGACTGGAAAATTGACATCAAAAAAGCTACAGCGACTCCATCATTCTCGATTAGAAAAGATTTAGTTCGTTTAGGAAAATTGACAAGATCGAAAGCTGGTTCAATACATAAATTCAGAGGGAATCAAATAATGCTTGATGATACCATAAAGACTTTTGATTTTCAATCTGTTTGGAAAGCAAGAAAAACCAGAGATGATGCTAGGCACTATTATATCAATACTGAACACATATTGATTAAAGAACTTATAGAGAAAGATACAATTTCAAAGCAAGAATTTAAAAGAGTATTAAATCTTGTTGGTGATACGACTCCAGTTGAGTCGATTATCCAATATCATAGTGAGGAACCTGAAAGTCATGAATTAAGGGATTCTAGTAGAGAATTGGATCAAGGTACGATTGAGGTTGCAACCTTAATGTTTGAGTCACTTATTTCGCAAGGTCTGAATAAAGAGACAGCAACAAAACAAATTTTTAACATTGAACCCTTCAATCAATTTCCCGAATTGGAACAATACTTTAACTAATGGATCAATTTCAAAATGCTAGAAATATAGCTCACGTTCTCCTGTCGAAATACAGCAAAGAGCAACAGAACAGTGAAATTCTTGAAAAGGAAGTCGATAATGTTTTCAAAATGAATGGCTTTGATAAAGTCGATAAGGATGATTTAATTGTCCAAATGGAAGCAGATTTAAATATTTATTCAGGAAAGGCTACTGAATTGGTTGAAGAAGATGTAAAACCTTGGCTAAGTGATGTGAAATCTTCTGTGAAATGGGAGTTGTGGGATCGATATAAATTGTATTTGAGAGCAAAAGATGGATCCTTTCCTGTTGATAGCGTGGATGACATGACAGATAAAATTCTTGATAAATGTGTTAATCCAAAAATTAAAGGAAGTTGGGATAGACGTGGCATGGTGGTAGGGAATGTTCAATCGGGTAAAACTGCAAATTATACAGGCTTAATAAATAAAGCGACTGATGCTGGGTATAAGTTAATCATTGTAATTGCTGGAGTACACAATACTCTTCGCTCACAGACACAGCTAAGAATCGATGAAGGCTATATAGGTAGAAAGAGTTCCGACTTTATTATGCGGCAAAGAAACGTTAAAGTTGGTGTTGGAAATTTTAATGTGGATACTGAAATCTATTCATATACCTCTTCAGATAACAAAGGAGATTTTAATCGTTCAATTGCATCTAAAATAAATGTACCAATTGGAGGTAAGAGTCCAACTGTACTTGTAATTAAAAAGAACAAAAGCATACTTGAAAATTTGATTCTTTGGCTGAACCAATTTGCTGTTGATGTAAATGGTGAAAAGAAGCTGATGGACGTACCATTGCTGGTTATTGATGATGAAGCTGACAATGCTTCAGTTAATTCTGGGACTGAGTTTGATGTTAGAACAATAAATAGATTAATTAGAACACTACTAAATTTATTCAATCAAAACACTTTCATCGGTTATACAGCTACACCCTATGCAAACCTTTATATACCATCTTCATGGAGTGAGGATTTAGTTACATATGTTAAGGATGTAAAATTGAAGGTTGGTGAGGATTTATTTCCGCGTGATTTCATTGTAAATATCCCTCCTCCATCAAATTACATAGGTGCAGCTCAAGTTTTTGGTTTTGAAAACGAAAATACAGGTGAATCATCAGAAGGGCTTGACATAATAAGATTTGCCGAAGACCAAGTTCCTTGGATCCCAAAGAAGATAAATAAAGGAAATGCGGATGATTTACCAGATGATATTCCTACAACTCTTAAAGAAGCAATTAAAGCATTCATTCTTACGAATGCAATTAGAAGGCTGAGAGGTCAAGGAAGTAAGCATTCATCAATGCTCGTTCACGTAGCTTTGAGAGTTCTTTGGATTGATCGTGTTTCTTGGTTAGTGAATGAGATTCTTAGAAGCTATACAAATCAAATAAAGTCAGGTCAAGGTAATCTTCTGGATGATTTAGAGGAAATGTTTATTGTTGACTTTTTACCAACTACAAAAGAAGTGAAGGCGAATATTTCATATAATGACCCGAAAATTAAGATTCACTCATGGGATGAAGTTAAATCTGAATTGATAGCAGCTGTAACCAAAATTGAAGTTAGATCAGTACATGGATTGAAGAAAACAAGTGCGTTGGAATATCACCGACTTGAAGAAATTGATTATGATGCACATAAAGATGTTGGACTTTCTGTAATTGCAGTAGGTGGTAATAAACTGGCGAGGGGTATAACCTTAGAAGGTTTGTCGGTTAGTTATTATTTGAGAACTACTAGAATGTATGACTCTTTAATGCAGATGGGTAGGTGGTTCGGGTTTCGTCCTGGATATGTCGATTTATGTAGGTTATATACAACTTCTCAATTGGTAAACTGGTACCGACATGTTACTATGGCTACTGAAGAGATGCGAAATGACTTTGATGAAATGGCTGCGAACAATAAACGTCCTGCAGATTATCAATTAAAAGTAAGAACGCACCCAGGAATGTTGATGGTCACCTCTCTAACGAAGATGAGAGAACATGAAAAAATTCAAGTTGGGTTTTCTGGTAAATTAATACAGACTTATGCCTTCAAGAAGAATCACATAAAATCAAATTATACTGATTTTAAATATTTAGTTTCAAGATTGTCTAATCCAATCATTAAACAGAATAGAAGTGAAGCAGTAAATGCCATCCTTTGGAAGGATGTAGATTCAGGCATTATAACTGACTTTATATCTACTTATCGTAATGATTATATTCGATTTGATGTGATTAAATCATATATCGAAAAACAAAATGAAAGTGGACTGTTGAAGAAGTGGTCCGTTGCAATTTCAATTAACACTAAAGCATCAAGTGCTGGTGAAATTAAATGGAATAATGGTTCAATCCAAGCAGGCTATTCCAATAGAAAGTTAGATGGAGATAAAACATCTGAATTAATTGTAGGCGGAGGGAAGAATGCAATATTATTCAAGGAGCATAAAATTGTTGATTTGAATTATGCAATTGAACCTAAAAATGAGAAGGAAATTAAACAGTTAAGAAAAGAATATGGTAATCCACTACTTGTAATTGTTCCATTAAACCCAAAAGAATTTACAGGTATTGATCCAACAGAACCAATTATTGGTTTTGGTTTAATCTTCCCAATTATAGATTCTGAGAAAAAATTCGAATATGCAGCTCGTCCATTGTCTGCAGAATTTGAAGATGAACCACAGCATAGCGATGATACAGCAGAAGATGAAAACTAATTTTAAAGACATATGGACTAGTCAAGAGCATAATACTAAATCCTTGACAACAAGGGATGAGTTTTTAATTAAATCTGATATAAAATGTTTTGCCGGACGTATTGGTGCTTCAAATGCAAAAATGTTCCAATTTGAAATCTCAAATTCGGTGTCAATTCACAAGAACTATCTCAAACGATTTCATGGCGTAGAAATAAGAGTTTTGGATTCAATCGTGGGGAAGAAAGACATTACTATAATTCTTTCTGATAATGATTTATTGGATGTGTTTGTATTATTCTTAGAAGATTTAATTAAAGGCCTTGAATCAATTACCGATGAAAATGATGTGCCTTTAGTTATCAATCAAAAAGTAAATTACTGGGGTAAACTTTTCGCTATAATCAAAGGAAAATTACTTTCCAAAGAACGACAACGAGGATTGTATGGTGAACTAACTTTTCTAAAAATTCTTTTAAAGAGATCCTCAGATCATATCAAGTGCATTGTCTCTTGGACTGGACCTGAGGGTGCAAATCAAGATTTCAGTAATGAACTATCTGCTGTTGAAGTTAAATCATCAAAAGCGACTAAACCATCTGTAAATATTGCAAGTGAATTACAGTTAGATTGGACCAAGTTAGATAGTTTGTTTCTGTATGTTATACATATAGATGAATTGAGTAACGGAGTTGATACTTTGGAGAAATTAATTAAAGAAATCAAATCAACTATTAGCAACCAAGGTGAATTGTTGAGATTATTCGAAGAGAAATTGGATTGTGTAGGTATTCCTATGGGAGATGAAAAGTTGTACAATAATATTGGATTCATTATTCGTTCTCAAAGAGCATATAAAGTTTCACTTGGCTTTCCAGTATTGACAAAAGACATAATAGCAAATGATGCAATACATAATGTGAAGTATCAAATTGATTTAACAGCTTGTGAATCATTTGAAGTGGTTCAAGAAGAAGTAATTAGTGAAATGATATGATAGAAAACAAATCAGGACATACCGATTTTGAGTTAGAGCAATACGTTCAAGAAATTTTTCATGAAGTAAACTCTATGGCTTATTCAGATGATGACGGTGCATCAAAAGAGGATAAATTCACTGAGTATATTATGGAAACATTAGCTGAGGCTGATGAAACGGAAGGGATACGTTTGTGCCCATACACTAAGGAAAATCGATTTGAGAATATCGATTTAAAAATTAACGGGTACGCAATTGAAGACGGATATGAAAGTGTTGATTTATTCATAACACATTATGGGGACACGAATGAAATCTATTCTTTGAGAAAACCGGATTTTGATGGTTTATTAAAATGGTCTACAAAATTTTTAAATGCTGCACTAAAGGGGCATTTAGATGATATTGAACCTTCTACAGAAGCTTACGGATTAGCAAGTCTTATCAAGAAGTACCGGGACGAATTTATCCGAGTAAATATTTTTGTAATATCAAATGGAAATATCCCTTTTGACGCTCCGAAAATAACTATAAAAGGATTTGATGATCTTCTGATAAATATTCACATATGGGATTTGGAGAGGTTACATCGTTTATCGCAATCTAAATACAATAGAGAGCCAATTGAAATTGATTTTAAGGAAACACTAGGGGTTACTATTCCTTGTTTGGAAATGCCTTCTAAAAATGATTTATACGAATGCTTTTTAGCAATTATCCCAGGAAACACGTTAGCGGCTTTATATAAAAATTATGGAACTAGATTGCTTGAAAGCAATGTTAGAGCATTTCTACAACAAACAGGGAAAGTGAATCGTGGAATAAGAGATACTATAAAAGAAGAACCACACATGTTCCTACCATACAACAACGGACTCGCATCTACAGCGATGAATGTGACTACCGCGGTGGAAAATGGTCAACTAGTAATTACCGGTGTAAAAGATTTCCAGATTGTTAATGGGGGTCAGACAACTGCATCGCTTTTTCACACGCTTAAAAAACACAAGGCTGATCTTTCTGAAGTTTTTGTTCAGATGAAACTGACTGTGATCAAAGATGAAGAGAAAAAAAATGAAATTGTACCTTTCATCTCTCGATATGCCAATAGCCAGAACAAAGTTTCAGAACTCGATTTAACATCCAATAATGCTTATCTAATTAAACTGGAAGAACTTTCAAGAACAACGTATGCTATTGATCCTGAAGACCGAAATAAGCAAACAATTTGGTTCTTTGAAAGGGTAAAAGGGCAGTACAAGGAGTCACTAAACAAGGAGCCTACTGCCGGAAAACAAAAAGCATTTAAATTAAAATATCCAACCTCTCAAAAAATATTAAAATCAGAGGTCGCAAAATATATGAATGTTTATAAACGTATTCCTTTTCATGTTTCAAAAGGTGCTCAAAAGAACTATAATTTCTACTTAAGAGAAGCAGAAAAAGAATTCAAAAAGAAGAAGCCTACACGAGTAATATGGGAAGATATAGTTGCAAATGCACTTATATTTAAATCTGCAGACCGATTATTCGGGAGAAAGAATCAAGATCCAATTGGTGATACAAATATAAAATCACACACCGTCGCATACGCATTATCATTGCTACATGAATTGACTGGAGGAATGATAGGTTTAGGATCTATTTGGAGTAAGCAAATGGTCGATGAGGATTTGGAGAGAGAATTAAAAAAGGGACTTATCTATGTCTACCAATTCTTTATTTCCTTAAATGTACTATTAATTAGTGAGGCAGCAAAAGCAGAAAAAACATGGAAACTCTTGATAGATAAAAAAGAAAATCCATTTGATATGGATGTCATCAAGAAGTATTGCATATCAGAAGCAGCTTATAAAAAACGTTACGAGGCGAAAGAAGATAATGTTGAAGAAACCAAGAAGTACAACAATCTTCAACGCATTACAGGTTTAGGAGTTCGTTTCTGGGATGGGTTGAATTTGTATATGCTTAGAACAGATGTACTCAGTACTACCCAGCAAAATGCCGCATCTACTATTCGTCGTAAATTGAATAAAAACGGAAACTTCACTAATCATGATATAACGAAAGGGGTAGAAGCACTTGATGTTTTGATTGAGAAAAAGGTTAACTTTGAAGAGATTACGAACTTGAGTCAACTTGAAGAAGTTGACTTAGTAGATCCAGCTGTATTGTATAATAGATTTGCTAAATTGGGAAAATCTGATTGGGATCAAATACTTCAATTGGGTGAACAAACAGGAACGTTATCCTTTAATGATACTAGTATTGTAAAAACGGTAATGCAAAAATTAAAAAGAAAAGAAAATATTGACCTCAGACGACTTCAAATAGTTGAAAAAGCTGTTAAGAAGTTGAAGAAATTTGGGGTGAAATTTTAAGAAAATAAAAATAGATGAGAACAATTCCGGAGAGAAAACATTTTGAACCTAGAGCAAGGCTACTCTTGCAATTAGGGGATAAGCTAATTCGAAATGAAAATATTGCTTTACTCGAATTAATTAAAAACTCCTACGATGCTGATGCAAGAAGGGTTAAGGTGATTTTGAAAAACGTAGAAACCAAAAATATTGGTGTCATAGAAGTGAATGATGATGGAGATGGGATGGATATTGATATTATTCAAAATGTATGGATGGAACCAGGTAGTGACCATAAGGAGATACTTACAAGAAAGAATATTAGGTCTAAAAAATATGGACGATTACCAATTGGCGAAAAAGGTATAGGAAGATTTGGAGCTCACAAACTTGGTCATAAAATTGAGCTAATCTCAAGACAGTCAAATAAACTAGAAGTTGTTGTCAAGATTGATTGGCGGGAATTTGGTAAAGAAAAATATTTAAAAGATGCTAAAGTTGAAATATTTGAACGAACACCTGTCTATTTTACAAGGCAAAAAACAGGAACTAAAATCATCATATCTGACTTAAAGGAATCTTGGGATAGTAAAATGATTAAGCATCTTTATAAATCAATATTTTCTCTTAATTCTCCTTTTGACGATAAAGTGGGAAAATTTAAAGTTGACCTAATTGTTGATGACCCTCGAGTACTTGGAAATTTACCATCTTGGGAAGAGATAAGAGACTTCTCGCTATGGCACTTTAAGTGTAAAATAAAAGGAACTGAGATAGTAGAATTTGCTTATTCGTTCAAACCTTGGGATGAAATGTCTGGTATAGAAGAACGAGAAGTAAGCCTTGAGGATAAGTATCTTCAAGATAGGTCCTCTCTAACTGTTAAATCAATTGAAAACAAAAAGAAGGAAATAATATTAAACTTGTCAAAGGATTATGGCTCGACTGAGAACCCTTTACATTTGGGGGAAATTAAGTTTGAAGGTTATATTTTCGACAAGGATAAAACAACCTTGGAATTATATAATGCGAGTAGCACACCACTACTTAAACAGTATCTTAATGAGCAAGGAGGCATCCGTGTTTACAGAGATAATATTCGAATTAATGAATATGGAGAGAAAGGCAATGATTGGTTAAATTTAGATTCGAGAAGGGTGAATGTACCCGCTAAAAGAGTTAGCAATAACAATATTCTCGCTGTTGTAGATTTGAATCAAGAAGATAGCACAGCTCTTATTGAAAAAACAAATCGTGAAGGGTTTATTAATAATGAAGCGTTTAATGACTTTACGGCAGCATTACTTTATGTTCTTAATATTGTTGAGGTTCTAAGAAAAGAAGATAAAGATGTGATTAGAGCAAAATATAATCCAACAGAAAAGCAGGAACCAGTACTTTATAATCTATCCAAACTAAAGCAATTAGTTGAAGATAAGGTAAAGGTTAAACCTGTTAAAATTGAAATTAATAAATATCTCCAAAAGATCGAGGATGATTATAATAGAATCAATGAGATACTTCTCTCAAGTGCTGGCGTAGGTTTGACAATGGGAGTTGGAATACATGAGGTTGAGAAAGTAATTTCAGAATTAAAATTAATCGTTGAGAAAGAAGATGTGCCTGAAACTATTCTGAATCTTGTTGTTCATTTAGATGAAGTAATAGAGAGCTACAGCGATCTTTTCAGACAAAGCGAAGGAGGTGAAGAAGATATTGTCAAATTGATCAATGGTTCAATATTCAATATTCAATATAGATTAAAAGCTCATTCAATAGAATTAATAAAAAACTACGATGAAATTGAAAAAAGCACTATTAATTGTAATAAGAGACTTTTGATGGGGGCAATTATCAATGTTTTTGATAACTCCTTGTATTGGTTGGATAGAAAGGAGAAAAAGCTTTCTCAATTGGGAGAATTATTCACAAAAAAGATTCTCATTAAACTGGTTGAAGAAGGAAATAGCTTGCTTATAATTATTGCGGACAATGGGTTTGGCTTTGGAATTCCTACATCTAAAATATCTAAGCCTTTTATTTCCGATAAACAAGAAGGAATGGGGTTAGGTTTGCATATAGTTAGTGAAGTAATGAAAGTGCAAAAGGGGGAATTGTTATTTCCTGATAATGATACATTGAATTTACCAGTAGAATTTAAAACAGGTGCAGTTACAGTTTTAAAATTAAATACTTAAAAGAAAGAAAATGATTTTACCCCGTAACGGAAAGGTTGTAATTTTTGACGATAAATATGAAGATGTCCAAGCTTTACTTGGAGCACTATCAAAAGATTCTGTTCCATATCATTACTATCAAGATGAAGGTGGGGAGGATTTACCTACTCAGCCGATTAAAAATGTTAGACTAGTTTTTCTAGATTTAGAATTGATAACAGGTCAATCACTACCTGTGAAAAACATCATTGGTGCCATAGCAGGGCGTTTGTTTGCTGTTATTGAGCCTGGAACTAAATATGTTTTAATTTATTGGAGTACAAAGGAGGATCGATATCGGGAAGTTTTAGATGACGCATTTGTAAATGGATTGTCTGATTACAAACCGATTCTTACTCTTAGTTTAAATAAAGTAGAGGCTTTAAAACAAAGTGATACCCTTAACTTTATTTCGCAAGGAATTAGGGAAAAAGCCGATGACTTTAAATTGTTTGAAATATTTACACTTTGGGAGAACCTTGTAAATGAATCCGCAGGTTATTTAATCAATGATTTTACTGATTTTATTAAAAGTGATGAAAATTGGGATGATGGAGCGAAATATGTCTTATATAAGTTAGGTACCGTGTTAAAAAACAAATTTTTCAACCTATTTTTATAGAGAAGACTCAACTTTTAGTTGTTTTCT